>ERZ773112.208-NODE-208-length-40645-cov-4.700764_pt1 | contig 40645 bp, 50 predicted proteins | sample MGYA00580566_ERZ773112 | MGnify/ENA primary metagenome ERZ773112 (study PRJEB29015, sample SAMEA2737842) | human gut metagenome | biome: human gut; feature: human-associated habitat; material: faeces | place: China | collected 2012 ... | reverse complement strand
GTGTCAAACAACGAAAGACCCCACAGTCTAACCAAAATGCAAAAAGACTGTTGAAAGATTAAGTTCGTAAGAGTAGAAAGTAAGCAACGGTATCTACAAAGGGTTAAATGATGGTTCGGTAACCGATTAAATGAAGTGATAAAGCCAAAATCTTTCAGAGTACGACAAACACCGACCGGGCGGGTTCCCGGATAAATTATAAAACTATGAAGTTATTAGAGATTCACAAAAACGGTATTAATGCGCATAATAATGAAGTTTCATTTTATGGCATAGATTTTCAAACAAAAACATTGATGTTTGATGGAATAGAAAACGTTGAATGTGCAATAGAAATCGCAAAAGAGTTAGGATATAAGATTTCTGAAATACAAATGTTGTTTTGATATGTTTATAGATGAAGTAGGAGCAACCCGGCACGCAATAAGCGACAAAGAGTTGAACGAATTATACAAGCGTTTGGAAAATTTCATTGCTGATTGCACCATTGAAGAAGCAAAAGAAAACCGGGACGCATTTGTTAAGGTGGAAACATTGATACACCAAAGAATAAGAGAAAACAAAAAATAATATTAATCAGCCGGGGGAAACCCCGGCACAAACCGAGGGCGAAAATGATAGTTAAGAAATTAGAATTGGTAAATTTCCAAGTAATTAAAGAGTTTAACGCAGATTTTGACGGTAACGTTTATTTTATTACCGGGGATAATGAGTTGGGTAAATCAACGGTATTAAAAGCAATTGGGGCTTTGTTGACCGGGAACCGTGACGCCGTATTGAAGAATGGAGAAAGCAAAGGTTTTGCAAAAATGATTGTCGGCGACGACGGCGAGGAATACGAGGTTGAATTGAAGTTTACAAAGGCAAACCCACGTGGCACGTTATCAATAAAATCAAAGACAACCGGAATGAAAAGCGATAATGTTTCAATGTTGCAAAAGATTTTCGGTTATACAGATTTTGACGCCGTGGAATTTTCCCGTTGGTCGGAAACCGCCGAGGGACGTAGAAAGCAAATTGAGGTTGTAAAGTCTTTGTTGCCGGAAGAAGTAAGAACAAGGATTGCCGAAATTGATACAACCGTTGCCGGGCTTAAAACAGAACGTACCGGAGTAAACCGAGATTTGAAAACCTACAAATCAATATCAGATGCAGCCGGGCAGGGATTGACAACGCAGGATTTGAAAACGTATGCCAAACCAAAGGACATTACGGAACTGATGAAAGAACAAGCCGAAAACGCCCAATTGATAGAAAAAGCAAAAACCGTTCGTTCGGCTTTGGAGCAAAGAAAAAAGCAGTTGGAAGAAATTCCGGAACGTTTAGCAGCGGCAAAAGCGACATACGAAAAAGCCATTGAAGAAGCTAAAAAAGCGATAGAAAGAACTGAAAAACTTTACAAAGAAGCTATTGCACAAATAGAAAGTGAAAAGGCAGATTATGAAGCACGAAAAGCAAATGCCGAAAAATGGTTGGCTAATTATGAAGAAAACAACCCGGAAAAATTAGAAACATCCGAGCAGTTGAGAAAAGCCGAGGAACACAACAAAATGGCTGCAAAGGTTGCCGATTATCTTTCAAAGAAAAAACAAGCAGGCGACAAAAAAGCAGAAGCGGAAAAGATGGATTCAGAAATTGCGGAATTATCCGCCGAGCGTGAAAAACTTATTTCGTCGGCGAAATTGCCGATTTCCGGACTTTCGTTTAGTGATGATGGGTTAGTATTAAATGACGTCCCATTTGTCGCCGGAAAGGTTTCAGATTCGCAAATAATGGAGGTTGCCGCAAAACTGATTATTGCAAGTAACCCAACCGTGAAAGTATTCCGCATTGCGAGGGGCGAAAGTTTGGGACAAAAGAGATTGCAGTCTATTTTGGATTTGGCAAAGAAAGAGGGCTATCAAGGCTTTATAGAAAGTGTTGTGAGAGGACAGCATGATTTAATTATTGAGGAATACACAGAAAACGAGTAATCAACCGGGGCGTCGGTTTCCCGGCGTCCCTTAAACAAAACAATATGGAAGTTAAAGAAATGACAATTTCGGACGTTTTGAAAACACCCGAATTTTATAATAATCTGAAAGTGGTTATTTCCGATTTGGAAAACACCCGGAGAAATGCAGGAATAAGCGCAAACGCCCCATTGAAACGGCACCCGATAGACCGTTTGCAGGAAAAAGGAGTATTTGAACCGGGACAAATGACCGTTCTTTATGCGTCGGCGATGGGTAAAAAATTGCAGGGGTATTCAAGCAGCGAAAGAACGTTTATTTTGAATGTAGGTGGAGAGGCTTTTAATAAGACCATGAAACAATTTGTTGACCAAGAAAAGAAAGACAATGAGGAAAAGAGAGATAACAGCAACGGGAATGATTAATAATAACGGCGGTTTACAAATGTATTTTGGAGAGTTGAACCAATTCTTTGCAATGCACAAAGGTAGCCGCATAATCGCCCGTTTTATTGTAGCGTCGCCCGGTTCGTCAGAGGCTTTGAAAGGTTATTATTTCAATTACGTTGTGCCAACATTCAGAACCGGAATTTGGGAGGCGGGCGAACGTCTGACAGAGGAACAAACCGAACGCCGATTGCGTGAGTTGTCCCCGGTTATGTATGAGCAAACGCCGGATATTAACACCGGAAAGTATGAAACCCGATTGCGGACAATTGCAGAGTTGAGCAATGCTGAATTAATAGAACATATCGAATTTTTAAAACAACTTGCAAGTGAAGAATATTATATATATATAGCAGACCCAAATGAAATTTGATTATGAAAAAAGTAACATTGAAAGACAGCAAAGGAAATGAGATAAACGACATTATGAAAGATGTTTTGACGTTCGATAGCGAAACAACCGGAGTTCCAAGAAAAGGCGCAAAATGGGAGGATATGGATTTACTCGAAGAATGCGCGAGGCGTGGAATTATCGAAATATCAAAATAACGAAAAATAAACAATATCATGGAACAGAAAACATTTGAAAAAATAAAGGAAGAACTATTACTGCGCGCCAAGAAAGCAGGAGCCTGTCAAATAGGTTATGCAATGGGATTAAGGAGTCAAAGCAAAGCTGATATACTTAAGGCTATTACTGATAACTGGTTTTGGGTGTTACGAACAGCAAGAATAGTAGATGCAGAATATTTAGAAGACAATTTTACTGAAGAAGAGCTTACGGAAGCTGGTATCTATACACAAAAATACCATGAGGTAACAACGACATCTTTTGCCTGCGGCAGCGCAACAATGGAAGCCTACGACAGCGCAACAGTGGAAGCCTGCGACAGCGCAACAGTGAAAGCCTGCGGCAGCGCAACAGTGAAAGCCTACGGCAGAGCAACAGTGGAAGCCTACGACAGCGCAACAGTGGAAGCCTGCGGCAGCGCAACAGTGAAAGCCTACGGCAGCGCAACAGTGAAAGCCTACGAAAATTCTTATGTTGAGGATTTAACAGGTAATATTAGGCCCCAGTCTGGATATGCAGTAATCAAGGATTATTACAACCATAAGATTTACATCAAAAAAGGGAGATATCAGATTGTAGAGGTTGATTAATAGCTTGATGATAATACAATTAGAATTTAATTGCGAATAATTACCATTTACCTGACATCAGGAAAATGGCTCAAAATGGAATAAAAATGTGCATTGATTGCGTGGATTATCCGGTATGTTGTTTGTCCGGTCGTTGTGCTGATGATGAACCGTGCGAGTATTTCCAAGAAGAAACCGACCCGGAGGAACCGGGAAACAATAAAGATTAAAAATTATGAGCGAAAAAAAACAAAATGTTATGCCGATTCCTACAAAGGAAAAGTTTTCATTATCGAAAGTAAAGTTATTGAAAGATGGCGGGTTAGACGTACATTATGAAGTAACGGAAGTTGTCGGAAATGAGAGTTACACGAACAAATACCATGTATTGAGTGCAAAAGACATACACCCGGATTTGCGTCATTTGTTTAATGATTTGCGCCCGATTATGGGACGTGTATTCAACATAACGTCATTTAAAACCATGATGGCAACGCCGGAGTTTAAAGCAACAAAGAAACAAACAGATATTGCGGAAAGTTTTGCCGAGGAATGTTTGGACAATATAGAGGTTAGGGGCGTTTCTTTGTCCGGGCAAGATGATAACGTAGGCGTCGTTTTAACCGGATTGTTTACCGTATCAAACAATCAGAAAACAGCAATCAACACCCCACGAATGAAATACAACGTTGAAACGTTCGGTTTTGAGGAAGAGTTGGAAAACATTGTTTGCGATATTGAAAACGAGGTTTACGAATTTCTGTTTGAGGGCAAAAAGGCGCAAATGGATTTGTTCGGGGCTGATGGGGAACCAAACCCGTTAGTTTACGTAAATGATGCAGACAACGAAAATGAAAATGATATGTTCCCGGAAATGGCAGACCCGGCGGACGATACAGACAATATGTAATGGAGCCAATATTGTTGACCGAGCGTTGCGAATATGAATATTGTGTTGCACGTGGTTACGAGCCGTTATTGGATATTCGTAATTTTCGGTTAGATATACGGTTGCGTGTTGAGTTACAACGGGAATTGTTCGGGCATTGCGTTTTAGGACGTGGCGACATTCCCGTTGCCAACCAACGGTTTTTCCGGTGGGTTTGGGAGCATAAGCCGCACAGATGCGAGGAATGTTTAAAGCCGTTACGGAATTATTCCGCCGTTTATTCTTCGCATATATTGACCCGTGGAGCGTTTCCCGAAATGGCGCATGATGCAAGAAATATAAATATACTATGTTTTGAACATCATTCATGTTGGGAGAATGGCGACCGTGAGAAAATGCGAATATATCCGGGCAACGTCCGGATTATTGAATTGCTTAAAAACGAATACAGAAGTTTGAAAATATGAGGACGAAAAAAAGAACACCCGATTACGGGGCAATTTCCCGCCGTTCAATCCAAAATGATTTTAAAAGGGTACAAAGGTACCCGGAAAGGGAGAAACGCCCGCAAATCGAAAATCCGCCCGAAATAAATGCAGAAAGACGGGTTTTGTTTGTTAGTGAAAATTCAGCATATTACCGATACCGTTCTTTTTTCGTCGGTAAATTGGTAAGACTAATAAAACAATCAAACGTCGGCGGTTGGATAGTTGGATTTGTTTACGACGACGACCGGAAAGCGATAAATCATGCCGCCGGATGGTCGGATATGAAAAAAGAATATTTGTTGGATGGCGTAAAATTTAATTAGATGAAAATCAAAAAACAAACCGGATATAAAATTGTATTTTATACGTTCGTGGCGTTAACGGTTGCGTCATACATTTGGACGTTATGGAGTATTGGAAGTTGGATTTTTAAAGCTATATTTCTATGAGTGTAAACAAAGTTATTTTAATGGGTAACGTCAGAAAAGACCCGGAGTATAAAGATTTCGACAACGGCGGTTCGGTTGCGCAATTCACGTTGGCGACAACTGACAGAGCATTTAAAACGGCAAATGGTACAGAAGTACCGGAGCGCACCGAATGGCACAATATTGTTTTGCAAAATGGATTGGCAAAGGTTGCAAAAGAGTATGTAAAAAAGGGCGATAAACTTTATATTGAGGGGAAAATAAGAACCCGCAGTTATGAGGACAACAACGGCGTCAAAAGATACATTACAGAAGTTTACGGGTTTAATATGGAGATGTTGTCGCCAAAGAAAGACGGACAAACAACGCAGCAGGGAGGCGCACCAACACCGCCGCCGCCAATTCCCGACCAAGGCAAAGATGATTTGCCATTTTGAGAATGAGGAACGAAATTAAAATTCAAATCCCGGAGGGTTCCCGGCTGATTGGGACACGGACAAAGGGGCGAACGGTTATTGTTTCTTTTGAATACAATAAGGAGGACGCAGCCGTTCCGGAGCCGGAACCGATACGACCAATTGGTTTTGCCCATTACAAGGAACCCGCCGGGAAAGATAAAAAATAAAGTTATGCAGTTTAATAGCAAAGAATATGACCCCGAAAAACACGACCGTTGGCGTGCGTTGACCGTCAAACAGCCATACGCAAATGATTTGGTAACGGCGGCATACAAAGACGAAAACGGCGTTGTTTACGGGCGAAAATCAATTGAAGTTAGAAGCAAAAAAACGTCATACCGTGGCGACGTTCTTATTTGTTCGTCGGCAAAACCGGTTTATCCCGGAATGGAAAGCGGCGTTACTTTGGGATTGGTTGAGTTGTACGACGTGAAGCCGATAAAAGAGTTTACGCCGGAGGATTGGGAAAACACCCGGATTCCAAAGGAAAAGAGGGCAAAAATAACAAAGGGTTTCGGATGGATGATGCGCAACCCAATACGTGTTGTTGAAATGCCAATTAAGGGGCAATTGGGTATCTATAATCTCGTATATACCAAGGGCGAAATAATACAATACCCCCGGAAAATGGTAATTGACAAAAAGAGTTGGGAACAGATAAAAAAACAGATAGAGAAATGAAAACAATCGGATTCCATATTGGACGTATCGGGTTTTATTTGTATCTGCAAAGTTTGTGGAAGTATAAGCAATTTTATTTGACGCCCGGAGTTATGGTTGAGGGCGTAAAAGGACATGACGTTTATTTAGATATTGAAATTAAATTGCTTTGTTTTTCCGTTGGTTTCCGGCTGATATGGATAAAAACCAAAAGAAATTATTAACTTTGTAATGTAAAATACTAAAAACGTGAGCGATGAAAGAGATAACAAAAATATTGCCATTAAATGAGGCGGCAAAGTTTCAAAAATCCGCAGGCAAATATGATTGTACAATTACGGAATTGGCGGTAATGGGAGCAGGGAAAGCAAGAATTTCAATTTCCGGAACAGAGGAAAATTTGGATTTGTTGGTTAGTTCGATAGAAAATGAGAATAAAGAAACCACAACCGTTAGACCCCGATAGGCAATACAGCCCCGGAGAACGTGCAGTTTACCGGGGTATGGTAATAATTGCGGAAAGATGGGTTAAACCGTCTGATAAACTGATTGAAAATGTTGGCAAATATGTATGTTTGAGTAGATGCGCGTGTTGCGTTATCCATAAAGACGATTGCCCGGCGGTTGGGCTTAAATGCCACAGAACAAGCCGTAGCGATAACAAAGTAATATATTTCAGAAAATTATATAACATAACAGAAAAAAAGCGATGAAAAAGATATTTCAATTAATAGTATCAATCCCGCACGATAAATTATTGCATATTATAGCGGGAATGATTGTTGTAATGTTGGTTTTGCGTTTGGTTTCATTTATCGGGATTCCGGGAATGATTGCACGTATTATCGCATTGATAGCAGTAATTTTAACCGGGGTATTGCGTGAGGTTTACAACAAAAAACACGGAGGCGTATTTGATAAAAAAGATTTGTACGCCACAATTTCCGGAGGACTGATTGTTTTATTATTAACCGTTTATTAATTGGATATGGAAAAAAGAAGTTTTATTCCGTTTGATGCGGAAACGTTTTTGATGATTGAAGATGTAACGGGAACAGAACCGGAAGTTACAGAGAAAGAAAATTACTTTGAACTTAAAATGTACGCCCCGGACAAAGAGGAAAGAATAATTGAAGCCGCAATATATGCAGTTCAAGGCAGATACGGAAAAAGAATAAAAGACGTAAGGACGATTAAAGAACAAAACCTTTTGCGTGGTGCAATATTCTTTGTTGAATACGAAAAAGGGGCGGGAAATTTGCCAAATGAGTTGCGCACAAATTTAGGTATGCCGGACGAAACCGCCGGGGATATTTATTGCCGCCGATTGTTAGAAGTTCGTGCATTACCCGTAAAGCGTGATAATTGGGAAAAATTGCAGATTTTTACCGGAGGCGGAACAATGCAGATTCCGAGAACGCCAGGCGGTTTGGCGGTTTATTCATTCCCGACCGAAAACGGCGTAATGTTGGACGTACCGGAGGGAAATTTTATTGTATTGGCACCGGACGGAAAATTTGGCAAAATGGATATGCAAACGTTTATGGCTAATTTTGAAGAAAAAGACGCCAATACCGCCGGATTGAACTTTGACGAAAAGAGATTGTTTGAAAAGATGAATAAACTTTTCGGCAGGAACATAGAAAAGAGATTGGGAAAATTAGCCGAGGAATACAACGAATTGTTTGAAGCGTTTGAAAGATATTTAAGCAGGGAAAAAACGCAAAGAGAAATAAACGAAATTAATCCCGGAACGCATGATATTATCGACGAATTGGCGGACGTAAACGTTGTTTTATTCCATATTGCGGCATTATTAGGGTATAGCCAAAAGGAATTGCAGGAAATGGCATATACTAAAATTGCAGGACGTGAGAAAAACCCGGAATTTATGCGCAAACACCCACACAACAAACCGGAAAGCCCGGTTTGCGGTAATATGCAGCAGGAAACCGCCGAACAATACAAACATTTTGAGAACCGTTTTAACAAAAGACTATGACAAACGAAGAAAAAGAAGAATTAAGAAAAAAAGCGTTGTTCCTTACAAATACGGCGTATCTTTTGGCGGACATGGCACATACATGCGTTTTTTACGCTGATGATAAATTAAACCATTTAGGCAAATGCTTTGAAAAGGGCGAAAAAATGAGATTCAAAAAAGCCGCAAAGTTGACAAAAGAAGCATTTAAAGCCGTCAAGGAAATAACGGAACCATTGTATAATATTACCGACGTTGATAATGCGTGTATTGATAGCGATTATCTTTTGGAAGTTATTCAGTTGGTAATAAACAGAACCGACGAAACCGAGGAAAGCAAAACGGCGATGTTGGAATACATAAAGAAGTTACCACAAATTGAACATGTAGAAGTTTAAGCGTATGAAAAAAAGATTTTAAACAAGAACAACTGAAAGAGCCAACAACGGTTTAACAAGCAAAAAACGCCCCGGAATTTCAACCGGGGCTTTGCCGCATATAGCCGGAAAGCAAAACGGGCTAAAATTAGCCCCATAGAACGACGATAATTCAAAAGACAATAAAAGTATCAAGGAACAAACGGAACCCGCTTAAAACGAAAATTCCCCGAAAATAACAAGCAAAGGGAAAGCGACGTTTGAGAGGAAAGCAAAGCGAAAGACTTTGCCGTTATAAAAAGGTTGAAAAATGGAAGCAAGTAAAAGACAAAGGGGCGGACGCCCGAAAATGTGCAAAAGGACGAAAGACCAAAGGGAATTTGATTTGTCGTTTTGCTCAAATCTGTTTTTGCGTGGTTACACGTACAAAGAGATTTCCGAAAGACTGAATGAAGAAAACGCCCGGCGTGGGGTCGGTTACACAATCAGTAAACAGATGGTTTATTGGGATATGCAACAATTGCTAATTGAGTGGAAACGTGAACGTATGGAAAATATAGACGATTACGTTACGCAGGAATTGCGAAAGTTGGATAAAATGGAGGTTGAATTGTGGGAGGCGTGGGAACGTTCAAAGACCGGGAAATTGCGAGAGAAAAACAGACAGAACGCAAAGCCCCGTAAAGTTTTGGAGGATGGCGACAACCCGGAATATTACGGGTATGAGGAAACCACAACGGAAACGTCCGCCGGGAACCCCCGGTTTTTGGATTTGCTTTTGAATGTGCAGCAACGCCGGGCAAAGATGTTGGGATTTGATGCACCAATTAAAGTTGAGATTCCGGGAATAGAAAAAAGCATAAACGGCGATGCACCGCAATACGATGTATCAGCAATCCCGGAGGATTTATTGTTTGCGGTTGCTGATAAACTACAAACAGCAGAATATAAAAAACAATTAGCAGAGAAAGGAGTAATTGACGATGGCACGAACAACAAAGAATAATATCAAGAAAAAAGACGAACCGAAACCCGTACACACGTGCGGCGAATGTGGTTGGGGTAAATTCTATTATGAACATTCAAATTTGGATATGGCCGGGAACCCGATTTGTTTAAAATGCCCGTTTGTCGAAAATCACAGTATGATACGTTCGGAAAAAGCGTGCGACAAATGGAAAATGAAACAATAAATTGGTCATTTTTTAAGATTTCCGGTTTTTAAGTCAGAAAAAATACGGGGGTAAGACAAAAATATATGGTTTATTTTTAAGAATTAAACAAAATGGATAAAGAACAATTGCTTAAAATGTACGCAGCATTGAAAAACAACCCCGGCGAGATAGTAAAAGCGGCGGCACGCCATAGGCTGATAAACTTTGCCCGGTACATGCAACCGGATTTGGCTTTGGAACCGTTTCACGTCGTTTATTACACGTTATTGGATAAGTTCGCCCACGGGGAAATAAAAAAAATGATTGTGCAGATTCCGCCACAACATGGTAAAAGCGAGGGTTCAAGCCGCAAATTACCCGCTTTTATGTTAGGTTTAGACCCGGACAAAAAAATTTGTATCGGTTCGTATGCGGCAACCATTGCGAGAGATTTTAACCGGGATGTCCAAAGAATAATTGACACACCAAGATACCGGGAATTGTTTCCGGAAACATATTTGAACGGTTCCAACGTAGTAACAATGGCTAATACGTATTTACGAAATTCCGACGTAATAGAAATGGTTGGGCGTAAGGGTTCATTGCGTGTTGTCGGCCGTGGCGGTTCGTTGACTTCAAAAACGGTTGATGTTTCTATTTTGGACGACGTTTATAAAGATTATGCCGAGGGCAACAGCCCGATTGTACGTAATGCAGCATGGAAATGGTACACGACCGTAGTACGTACCCGTTTGCATAATGATTCCCAAGAATTAATTGTGTTTACCCGTTGGCATGATGATGATTTGATTGGACGTATTGAAAAAAGCGGGGAAACCGTAATTGATATTAAAAGTTGGGACGATGTAAAGAACATTCCGGCGGGCGCATGGGTACGCATTAACTTTGAGGGATTGAAAACCGGGGAGCCAACAGAGATTGACCCACGGGAACCGGGGGCGGCGTTATGGGATAGACGACACAGCCGGGCAAAATTGGAGGGACAAAGAGCGTTAGACCCCGTACAATTTCAATGTTTGTATCAAGGCAACCCCGGAAACGCAGAGGGTAAATTGTACCGGAACCCGTTCCGAACATACGTTGACAAATCCGAATGGGGGACGTATGTACGTAGTGGCAATTACACAGACGTTGCAGACGAGGGCGACGACTTTACATTTTCGGCATGTTATGACGTTTACAAATCCGGTAATGAGGCATGGAACGAACAAAAGAAACGGTTTGAACCGATTTTGTATGCGCTAATTACTGACATGGTATTTACGCAGGAAAATACAGAAGTAACATCCGTTACCGTCCCGGAAATGATAAACCGTTGTGGAACGCAAAAAGCATGGATTGAAAGTAACAACGGCGGTGCCGGGTTTGAAAAGTTGATACGTAAAAAGATAAAAGCGATTTCCGAACCATTTTACCAAGGTGCCAACAAGGAAAGCCGCATTATAACAAATTCGGCAAGCGTCAACGCCCAAATCATAATGCCGTTAGGATGGGAGGAACGTTTTCCAAAGATACATGAACACGTAACCGGGTTTTTGCGTGATTTCCCAGCAAATGAGCATGACGACCCGGAGGACGGTTTGACCGGAATATATGAAAAGGAATTGGCGGACGGCGATACAAGACCATACAGCCAAGCAACAAGGGGCATTAAACGTCGTAACTAGCATTTTATTTCACATATGCAAGGATTTAGCCGAAAATATTATAACTTTGCAATAAGTAATGGGGCAAAGGGTTAGCCCCCGGAGATAATAACAAAAGTTTTAACGTTAAAAAATTAAGATTATGGCTATTTGTAAATGCCCGGCAGCAGCAGCGTTGCCAAACATTCCAAACTTTACGTGTGCCGAGAGTTTCGGACAGATTCAGAAAGTAGCGTTTCAGAGATTGTATAAAAGCACCGGAGAAAAAAATTCATTTACCACGACGGCGGGTATTGGGAAAAAAGCGTCATGGACGCCGTTGTTATCGGCAGATGACGACACAAAGGTTGTTGTTTCCCCGTACATTCAAGCACCAACAGCAGAAGCGGGCGCACCCCGTACATTTGGAGGAGGAAACGAAACGTTGGGCGGTATTGAAGAAATTATTGGACGTGAGCCAACCCCATTTACGGCGGTTATGCGTAAAATGCCGCAATCACTGATTAAAGCATTGAAAGATTTGCAATGTGAAAGCGATTCCCAAAATTTGGGGGTTTATTTGTTTGATGAAAACGGCGCAATTGGTGCATTGCAAGACCCGACAACAGCAACAACGCATTATCCTATTCCAATTCGTTCTTTGTTTATCGGGGATAAAACATTGGGAGGATTTGAGGCACCCGATAGCAACGCAATACAATGGACGTTTTTACCTAATTGGTCGGATGATTTGGCTATTATCGTACCGGAAGATTTTAACCCGCTAACAGACTTAAAAAATGCAGCAGGGTAAACAAACAATAGTGACGTTGGAAAATGAAACATTGAAAACGACACGAGATTTTGAAGTTAGCCACGCCGAAAGACTTTTAAAAATGCCAAATAACGGCGGTTGGCAGTTACCGGAAAATAGTAAATTTGAATTTGACAAAGAAAATGGGCTTAGATATAAGAGAAATAAAAAAGCAGATAACGGAGCCACGGAACAAAGCGGCGATAAGTAGGGCGATTTACCACCAAAACCGCATACGATTTCATGCGGAAAAGGCGTTGACGCCATACATTACGCAACCCGTGACCGATTTTTTGGCTTATGTTTCAAACCTTATACCCGCAGACAAATTCAAAGTGTTCAAAACATTGTTCCGTTACCCCGTAAAGACAAACGAGGTAACGGGCGTTTGTTTTGATAAGTTGAGCCGCATTTTTGACGGTCGTAACCCGGCGTTCAATTATCAGTTTATGAACAGCGAACAAAGGGACGATTGGGAGTATTACAGACAACACGTATTGGAAGAACCCGAAATTTGGAGCACAAAGGGATGGGAATATTTCAAAACCGAAATTAACAGCGTATTAATTGTTGATTTGCCAAAAGAGCAATCCCCCGGCGATAATTACCCGAAACCGTACTTTTATTGGTTGCCAATAGAACACGTTATTTCATACAAGGCAGACAAAACAACGGGCGTTATGCGTTGGATAATATTCCGGCAGGACGACAACCGTATTGCCGTAATTGACGATGAACGATACCGGGTATTTACCGAGGAAAAAGGCAATATTGGCGAATTGCTGATTGATAGCCCGCACGATTTGGGATATTGCCCAGCACGTTTTTTTTGGAACGAACCATTGAGTTTGAGAGAACCGGACGTTAAGGCGTCCCCGTTAACAACCGAGTTGGAAAGTTTAGATTGGTTCCTTTTTTATCATTTATCAAAGAAAAATTTGGATATGTACGGGTCGTACCCGATTTATTCCGGATATGAACAAAGTTGCGATTTTACGAACGGCGAAAACGGCGATTATTGCGACGGCGGGTTTTTGAAAGATAAACAAGGCTATTATAAATTAGACCAAGCGGGTTTATTGATGCGTTGCCCGAAATGCGGAGATAAACGAATTGTCGGGGTTGGTTCATTCATTGAAATTCCGGTACCGGACGGCGACAAACAGCCGGATTTGCGCAACCCGGTTCAGATGTTGACCGTTGACCGTAATAGTTTGGATTATAACGTTAGCGAGGAAGAACGGTTACGTACAAACATAATTACGGCGGTTGTTGGTACCAACGAGGAAATAACAACCCGTGAAGCATTAAATGAACAGCAAATTAAAGCCAATTTTGAAAGCCAAAGCACGGTATTAAACCGAGTAAAAAAAGGCTTTGAGGCGGCGCAAAAGTTCGTTGACGAAACCGTTTGCCGTTTGCGTTATGGAACAATGTTTATTTCGGCAAAAATCAATTATGGCACCGAGTTTTATTTGTCTGATGCAACCCAATTACGAGAACGTTATAAGATGGCGAAAGAAAACGGAGCAAGCGAGGGGGAATTGGATGCGCTACAAAATCAGATTATCGAAACGGAGTACAGACACGACCCAATACAAATGCAACGTATGTTAGTGTTGGCAGAATTGGAGCCGTACCGACATTTGACACGTCCGGAAGTATTAGAATTGTACGAAAAACAGCTAATTACCGAGGATGAATTGCGCATTAAATTGAATTTCGCTAATTTTGTACGTAGGTTTGAACGTGAGAATACAAACGTTTTGGAATTTGGCAGCCAAATACCATTTTCCAAGAAAATTGAAGTAATAACAAATAAATTTTATGATTATGCGAGTGAAAGCAGAAACAGAGGGTAAAACAAAGGACGTCGGATTGTTGGACGTTACCCCGGAAAATTTCATTGTGCCGCAAGGCGAGGAAAGTTTTTACCATTGTCGTATTGAGGTTGTAAAATTCAACCAAGAAACGGGCGAAAGAATTTCACGACCACGTATGCAGGTTTTCGGAAAAAAGTTCTTTGAAACATTCGGATTGCACAATTTGCGAAAAATGGGTTATAAAGTTGACATTATGCACGACCCGAACGTTTGGGAGGCAGCGAACAAAGAAAAGATTGAAGCCAGCAAACGAGCAAAGGCAGAAGCAGCAGCAAAGGCGGCAGCAGAAGCAAAGGCGGCAGAACGTGAACAAATGAAAGCCGAAATTATTGCAGAACTGACAGCCGCCGGAGTTATCCCAGCAGAACCAAAGAAAGCCGGACGAAAACCAAAAGCCGAAAAAACAGCAGAAGCAGAGGAAGCGGCAGGCGATAGCCCGGAAAACAACGAGAATGTTTAACCATTAAAAATTACGAATATGGCACAGATTGCACAGCAAGACAATTTGGTTATTGAAGTAACCACAACCGCCGCAGCATTGGACGGCGACACAAAGAAAAAGTTGATTGAATGTATTGAGGGCGGAACAATTACCGACGTCATTTTGGTAACAAAAGAGGTTGAAAAGAAAATCAGCCATGCACGTGTTGTTAGTTGGTTGGTTGACACAACCGGGGATTCCCCCAAATACACAATTGATATTATTAACGCAAGCAGCGGAAAAGTAGAAGCAATCGCACTTAATTAATTCAAAGGGTAAGAATATTATGTTAACGAGAGAAATTTTAGTTGCAAATGCGGCTTTGTCGGGATTGTCTGACGAACAGATTACAGCGATAACAACATTATCGCAGAATGACGAAAACAGCGTTATTGCCAAGAAAACGGGCGAAATTTACGGGGCTTTGGATGCCGATATTTTGGCGGTTTCCGGTATCGCTAAAAATGGAACCGAAAAAACGTATGATTACGCAAAACGTGTAATGGGGGAAATGAAAACAAAAGCCGATGGCGCAACCGGGCTGCAATCGCAGATTGATTCATTGACCAAGGAAAGAGCCCGTTTAGAAAAGGCAATTGCCGATGGTGCGGCAGATGCGGAAACCGTGAAAGCATTGAAGCAGGCAAAAGCAGATTTGCAGAACGTGACAACGCAGTTTACCGAGTTGACAACCAAGTATGAGGCAGAAAAGGCAAACCACGAAAAAGAATTGTTCGGAGTAAGAATTGACAACGCATTGCAGACAGCCGCCGCCGGGCTTAAATTCAAAGCAGGATTCCCGGAAAGCGTAACAAAGGTTATTTTGACGCAGGCGACCGAAAAAGTAAAAGGCATGAACCCGGAATATATAGACGACGGAAACGGCGGAAAGGTTTTGGCGTTCAAAGATGCAAGCGGCGCAATTATGCGCAATCCAAACAATCAGTTGAACCCATTCACGCCCGCCGAGTTGCTGACAAAAGAATTGGAAACGATGGGAGTATTGGAGCAGCAAAGACAACAGACAGGAGGCGGCACAAATACGCTCGCAGGCGGTGCCAGAGGCGGCGGAATTACATTGGACGTAAGCGGAGCCAAAACGCAATCAGAGGCGTACGAACTTATTACAAAACAATTGATGGCGCAAGGTAAAACGGTAGGTTCCAAAGAGTTTGACGAAGATATGAGAAAGGTTTGGCAGGAAAATAGTATTAACAAATTGCCGGAGAGATAACCGGGTAATGGGTAAACCCGCATTTAATAACAAATTAAAATAAAAAGACCATGAGTTTAATTGCAACAAGATTACAGAATTGGCGAGTAGAAAACCCGGAGTTAGACCGTAATATGACCCGCCCGTGCGAGTATGGCGCATTGGATTTTTTCATTGAACAGACCAACGCCGGAAATTCCATTTTGTCCCCGAAATTGCGTGAACGTGCGTTTGCCTCAATCGGAAATACGGTACAAGTTCCGGTTATCAATTACGATGGCGACGTTACGGTTAGCAACGTTCGTACGTGTGTTATCCCGGACGATGAAAACACGTCCGCACTTTATACCGTGGTTTGGGCGACATATTCCGTCGGCTTTACAATGGTGCCAACGTTGTATATGAACAACGAAATTTCGTATGACCACGATTTCAACCGCAAAATGGAAAAGGTTTGCAGAGCGTTTGCAAATTCGTTAGACCAAGCAGCCGTTGCAGCGTTGGAGGCAGGAAAAGCCCAAGTATTGAAGGACAAGTTGAATTACAAATTCACCGCCAACGTTATTGAGGTTCCAACGCAGATGGCAACCGAAATTATGGGCGATATTAACCCGATTATGCGTGCTAATTGTTATCCGGGTTTGGTTCACGTCGTAGGTAACGCCGGAATTGACAGCCTTATTAAAAAATTGGCACAGCACGGTATTTATAACGACGTAAACAAGCGTATGGAATACGAAAATAAAGTGTTCCATTATACAAACAACGTCGTAAATGAAGCTAGCAAAAACGGCACATTCTTTGCCGTAGAGGATGGTAACGTTGGCGTTTTAACACGTGTTGACCGTGAGGCGTTGAACCGCACCCGTGCGAATTTCCACGAATGGGACGTTGTACGTTTGCCGTACATTGATTTGCCCGTTGGTTCGCACTATTACACAGCAGTTGGCGACCAGTCACAGACAGCAGGCGCAGCGAGTGCCGATATGACGTGCAACGTGAAAGAATATTTTGGATTTAGCGCAGACGTTGCGTTTGTAATTGCTTACAACAGCAACCCAACAACCGTTGCAAATCCGATTATCAAAGCGCAGATTGCAGCACGTGCGGAAAATGTACCTTTGGGTATGCCTGTATATGTAACCAACGCCGGGGAATTTCCCGCCGGAGGTGCGAGCGCATAACGCCGGAGCATAACGAATTATTTAACCGAGGGGACGGGGTGGTTATCCCCGCCCCCTTATTTATTGCAATCTTAATCCCTAATATGGGAAATAAATGGGCGTTTTTATGATAAGAATAAATGAAATATGCGAAGCGTTAAAAAATGTGTGCGGGTGGGAGCAATCATACGACCCGGCAAAGGCGATAGACGACAATTTAACGCAGACGGAAAGTGGGTTGTATTTTCAAGGTGCGCACCCGCTTTTGACGTTGGATAATATGCAGGCAATAATTCCGGACGATTGGGGGCTACAATATCCGGAATGGAATTTGATTTTGCCGTATAAAGCCGGGCAAAAAGTAAAGCATAACAATATATTTTGGATTGCTAAAATAGATAATACCGGGCAGGAACCGACGGCGAGCGATTTTAACGAAGATTACAGCCGGGACGATTACGGAAACCCGTATTGGCGACCATACAACATTTTTTCTGACTTTTTGGAAAGACTGACATTAAACGGAATTGCAACCGTTGTTCAGACTTTTACACAGATTAAGCAGTTGGAAAAGGAAACCCGCAATTTATTGGAAAGAAAAACGTTTTTTGATGGTTCCGGCAGAATCCGGGCTACAATTCAAAATACCCATAAATTAGTAGGATTTGAAATTGTTCCGGTTCGTAGTATGGGGGTAACAACCAAAATTGAGAAAATCGGGCTACAAATGACCGGAGCGACCGGAAAGGTAAGAATGTATTTATTTCATTCGTCGCAGATTGACCCGGTAAAAACATTCGATTTGGATTTTACCGTTACAAATGGTGGCTTTCAATGGTTCCCGTTGACCGATTGTTATTTGCCGTATATAAGCGATGCAAACAACGCCGGGGGTTCATGGTTCCTTTGCTATAATCAAGACGAATTGCCCGCCGGGATGGAAGCAATAAACGTATCTAAGGATTGGAGCCGGGAGCCGTGCGGAACGTGCAACATTGGTGCCGTCGAAACATGGCGAGAAATGACAAAGTATTTGCAAGTAACGCCGTTTATGTATAATGCGCCGGAAACGTTCGCAGAATACCCGGAGTTGTGGGATATTGCATACACGATGTACACACGAACCCAAAATTACGGGCTGAATTGCGAAATTACTATTGGATGCGATTTAACCGATTTTGTTATTTCTCAAAGGGCTATTTTCCAAACCGTGATACAACGGCAAGTTGCCGCAATTGCGTTGCGTACGTTAGCAATGAACCCCAACGTAAGGGTAAACCGCAATCAGTCAAACGCAAGCCGTACAGACATTTTGTATGAGTTGGACGGGAACACGTCCGGCGTTAGACCCGGCGGGTTGGGGTATGATTTAAAAAAGGCGTATGATGCATTGCGGATTGATACGCAGGGATTAGACCGCATTTGTTTAAGTTGTAACAACAGAGGCGTAAAATACAGAACCGTGTAATTATATAATTCAAAGGGAAAATTGTATATAATTTCATGTAAAAATTGTATTTATGAAAAAGATAACCGATTTACGAAAAAGGGTTGCGGATTTCAACGAGGATTTGACGTCCGGGCGGATAATACAAAACATTATATGGGACAATGAGGCATATATAGTTGATTTAAACGCCGAGGAACAATTGTTTGAACAAGGTATTAACCGTTTGGGCGTCGAAATTTCGGATTATGCACCATACAGCCCCGTAACAATCGCAATTAAAGAGGCTAAGGGACAGCCGACAAACCGGGTTACGTTAAGGGATGAGGGTGATTTTGAAAGTAGCTTTTTTTTGGAAGTTGGCGACAAGCAATTTGAAATTAAGGCGTCCGATTTTAAGACAGAGGATTTAATAAAGAAATACGGGCGTCAGATATTAGGATTGACGGACGAAAATATTGCAATACTGATATGGCAATATATATATCCGGATTTAATGGACGAAGCAAAAAAACAAATTTATGGCAAATAAGGTAAAAGCCCCGGTTGTTGACAACCCGGAATTGTTAGACCGGATTATTGGGAACATTCAAAACGGATTGGTTGATAATTTGCCGTGGTTGGATTATGCGTTTGGCAGGGCGGAAAGACTTGTTAAAATGAACGCAAACCAAAAACGCTATTATACGCCAAACGTGTATTCCGGGAAAAACGAATATATGGAAGTTTGCCCCGATGCGGGTATTGGTAATTTCTGTTTCTTTTGGGTTGACGACCCGCAAAATATCAGTTGGGAACCCGGAGTTGATATTGGCATAAAAACGGCGTTTTCGATTATCTTTTGGTTTGATTACAGAAAGATATACAACGATGCAAGCACACGCAACAAAGAGGATTTGAAGCGGCAAATATTGGACGTTTTGAACGGCGGTTTTTTGGTGCGAAATGGAAGTTACAGAATAAACAAAGTGTACGAATTGGCGGAAAACATTTACAGGGGCTTTTCGTTGGATGAAATAGAAAACCAATTTTTAATGCACCCGTTCGGCGGATTCCGGTTTGAGGGCGAATTGAGTATTGGAGAAACATGTAAATTGTAGTATATGGAACATTTTATTTATAACATTATTGTTGTCGCATTAATAGCGGCTTTTGTGCTGACGTTATTACGCAAATGGGGCGTCATTGAATGGGTACAGATTCACGGGAACGATTTCTTTTCAAAGATGTTTAATTGCGATTTCTGTTTGTCGTGGTGGACGTGCGTTCTGATTTGTTTCTTTGCGTTGATATTTACCGGGAACCCCGCATTTTTGGGCGTTCCCTTTTGTAGTACAATGATAACACGTGTTTTATTATGAAGAATGTACAAATAAAAGGAATGAACGTTGAGTTGTATGATAGTATAGACGAATTGCCGATGTTGCGTTTCCACAAGTATAACAAAATGCTTTTGGTTGACGCCGGGGTTGGTTCTGATTTATCGGATTTTGACCGACATATTGAAAAGGTAATACGTTATTTGAACAGCCCAACGCCAAACATGGCAACCGTTGAGTTGGAAAATATGCGCCAAAACATATATTTCATTCAATCCGAGGTTTCCCCCCGGCATTTGGCTTTTGCCGTGTTGGTTAAATCAATAAATGGTAAACCCCGAAATGATTTGTCAGATGATGGATTGCAACAAACAATGAGTCTTTTTAAAGACGTTGCAAATTCAGAGATAACCGCCCATTTGGAAGCGGTTAAAAAAAAAATAGACGATGAATTGCGTTTGTATTTTCCCCGGTTGTTCGATGATGCGACATTGAAAGAGTATTACGATAAATTGAAACAAAGAACGATTGTTGTATTACGCACAATAATAGACGGTCGGGCAACCGAGGCGGACGCAAAAGAGATTGACGACATTACGGCGGAGTTGATAACCTATTTCAACCCGCAGACGTTTACCGGGTCGGAAAGCGTGGAAATTAGGCATGACAGACAATTTGAAAATATGTGTTTGATATTGTCCCAAAATTTGCATGTTGACCCAAAGAAATTTACCGTTTTGGAATATTACAACGCATTTGAGTATATCAAGGAACAAGCCAAAAAAGCAAACAAGCAAAAAAGGTAAAATAAGGCGATTTCCGGCGTTTTTATTTTTAGGCGATAAATTACACGTTTGAGAAAAGAAAATGCAACAGACGGGGAATTTCCCGTAAATAACTTAACAATCGGCGTATGGCAGATAATAACAACCCAATCAAATATTCGGATTTAATAAGCCCGGATAATTCGATTACAGATTTGATAAAACAATTGGATGAACTTTCGGACACCTATACAAATGCACTGAAAAATATCAAAGCCGAGGCAATTCAATTGGCGGATATTCTGAAAAAGGTTTCCGGCGCAACGGAGGACGGGCGAAAGACAACAAAAAAAGCCGCAGACGATGCCGAACGTTTGGCACGTGCGCAACGTGATTTGGCGTTTGCAGAAAGCGAGAACGCCAAAAAGTTAGCCGAGTTAAAATTGGCACAGCAGGAAGCGAACCAAATTAATAAACTGATTGTGAAAATAAATCAATCCGCCGAGGGTAGTTATAACCGTTTATCGGCGCAATATTCATTGAATAAGATTTATTTAAACAACATGACTAAAGCCGAACGGGAAAACACCGAGGAGGGGCGAAAATTGGTTGCACAAACCAAAGAAATATACGAAGAAATGAAACGTTTGCAGGAAGCAACCGGGAAATTTCAATTGAACGTCGGAAATTATACGGAGGCGTCCGACGCAATTATTGCGTATGGCGACAAATTAAAAGAAACGTTAGGTTTAAATAGCGCATTTGGCGAAAGTCTTTTGGCGTTAGGACGTGGCGGGGCTGAAAGTAAAGCCGTTTTTACAGCTATTGGCGACGGGGCAAAAGCATTGGGAAAAACTTTGTTGGGATTACTTTCAAACCCGGTTTTTTTGGCGATTGCCGGAATTGCGGCGGCGGGTGCGGCGTTTAAATGGTGGTACGATTATAACGCCGGGTTAGTTGAGGCAACGAGATTGACGCAACAATTTACCGGGAAAAGTGGCGATGATTTGAAAGCGTTTAGAAATGAGGTGCAAGCCGTCGCCGATTCGTTCAACGCAGATTTCCGGGAAACATTGATTGCAACAAACGCATTATCAAAACAATTTGGTATTTCTGCAAATGAGGCATTGCAATTGGTTAAGGATGGGTTTTTAGCCGGAGGCGATGCGAACGGGGAATTTTTAGACACGTTGAAAGAATACCCGGCATATTTCAAAGAGGCGGGAATATCAGCAGACCAATTTGTTGCAATTGTTACCCAAACAAACAAAATGGGTATCTTTTCAGACAAAGGCGTTGACGCAATTAAAGAGGCAAATTTGCGTTTACGTGAAATGACAACAGCGACGGCGGCGGCGTTGGATGGTATCGGCATTTCGTCGGAACAAGTTCAAAAAGATTTGCAGACCGGAACCAAAACAACGTTCGATGTTATACAAGACGTTTCCGCAAAATTGGCAGAATTGCCGGATAATGCGGCAACGGTCGGGGCTGCAATTGCAGATATATTCGGGGGGCCCGGAGAGGACGCCGGATTGCAGTATTTGCGCACGTTGAAAGATATTTCAACAAACATGGATGAAGTAAAAGGGAAAGCCGGAGTTTTGGCGCAATTGCAGGAGGAACAATTGAAAAGCCAAATTGAGTTGCAAAACGCATTATCCGGGTTGTTTGACGCAACCGGAGGAAATTTTGAAACGTTGACAACGCAGGCAAAAGTTTTTGTTAACCAAGGATTGACGGCGATAATAAAAGGGGTTATTGATGTTGTCAATTACTTGATTGAGTTATACAATGAAAGTGTTTTGATACGTGCAATTTGGAATGGGATTGTTGCCGGATTCAAAACAACATTTGATACGTTGGGAAATTTGTTTGGATTCTTTATTGATATAGTCAAAGCAACCGGAACCGCATTAAAGGGGGCGTTTACGTTAGATTTTGACGACGTAAAAAAAGGATTGGCAGATTATGCAGCAGCGTACGGAAATTTGGTTAAAGCCCAAGTTAAAGACATAACAGAAAATTTCCAAGAGGGTTTGGAGGGTATGCAAAAGAAAATAAAACCGTTAACAATCCCGGTTTCTGTTGGAGATACCCCGACGCCACAAACAGACAATAAGCCCGTAACGACACAGAACCCAACCGTAACGCCAAGGGGTAAAAGCGATGCGGAAAAGGCAGCAGAAAAACAAGCAAAGCAAATTGAAGCGGCTTATAAAAAGAATTTGGAGGCAACCCGGAAATTGCAGAATGCACAATTGCAGTTGGAAACCGACGAATGGGCAAAGCGTAGGCAGCAAACGCAATATCAGTATTCCCGACAGATTGAGGATTTGCAACACCAATTACAGACCGAAAAGGATTTGAACGAAACCGGACGGCAGGCGATAAACGCAACAATTACGGCGTTAGAACAGCAGCAGACAGAGGCGTTGTTGAAAATAGAGCAAGAACGGCAGTTGCAAGAATTGGCATTGCAGAAAGAAAGCATTGAATTACGTTTGCAAGCGGTTAAGCAGGGAAGCGAGCAGGAACGACAATTGCGTATGCAGTTGTTAGAGAATGAAAGACAAACCGCATTATTACAGAACCAACAGAAACCGACCGGGCAACAGCAGGACGCCGGGGCGATTAATGCAAGTTTTGACGCAAAGGAAGCCGGAATTGCGGACGAATATTTGCAAGCGCAATTACAGATATTCGACCAACAACAAGCGTTGGCACAATCGGAGTTTGATTTGTTGAGAAATTCAGAAGCCCGGAAAACTCAATTTCGTTTGCAAGCAGAAAAGGAACGTTTGCAAAAGGTTTTAGAATTAAATCAGCAAGCCGCCAATAAATTGTCTGATGTTGAGGTACAAACAATTCAAAACACTATTAAAAAAATAGACCAAGAAATTGAGCAATCCAAAGGGGAGGAACGAGAAACAGACATTTACGGTTTGTTTGGGCTTAATTTGGACGACGACCAAAAAGAGGCAATTAATACGTCTATGCAATTTGCATTGGATGCGTTAAATACATTCACGGCGGCACGTGTTGCCGCAGCAGATGCAGCCGTTGAGCAAGCGGATAAAGAGGTTTCCGCCGCACAATCGGCGTTGGATGCAGAATTGGAAGCAAGGGCAAACGGGTACGCCAATAATGTTGTACAAGCGCAAAAGGAGTTGGATTTAGCAAAGAAAAACCAAGAAAAAGCGTTGAAAGAACAACAGAAAGCGCAAAAACAGCAGGCAGCAATACAAACATTGCAGCAAATCGGAAACATGGTAACAGCAACGGCGTTGATTTGGTCGCAATTAGGTTTCCCGTTTGCAATACCTGCAATTGCCGTAATGTGGGCGAGTTTTGCAGCGTCTAAAATCAAGGCGGCGCAATTGGCAAAACAGACCGGAGGAACCGGAGGAACGGAAACATACGGCGACGGTACCGTTGAACTTTTGGAGGGCGGTTCGCACCAAAGCGGAAATGATATTGATTTAGGAACGAAACCGGACGGAACCCGCCGACGTGCCGAGGGAGGCGAATTTTTCGCCGTGATAAATAAACGAAGTTCACGCCGTTTCAGAAAGATAATACCGGACGTTATCAATTCGCTAAACAATGGTACATTTGCACACAAGTATTTAAAATCCTATTCAGACGGAGACGGTTTGACGTTAAACGTTACCGGACAAAGCCCGGATTTACGCAATTTGTCGGATGATGTAAGGGAAATTAAGGAACAGAACCGACGACGGGTTTACGTGGATGGCGACGGAAATACGATTGAAAGTTACAAGAATTTGAAACGTAAAATAAAAAGACTATGACACCAAAATATAGATTCTTTTTGCAGATAGGGGAGGACGGAACCAAACAAACCGTCCGCCCCAATTATAAGGATGATTTAACGTTGGATTATGAGTTGGAAACAAATCAAAGGTTTTACCGGGCTAAATTGTCCGGTAAAATAAACTTTGTCCGTGCTGATTACGATATTATCAATGACGCCCCGTTTGATTCTGAATTTTTCCTATATATCGAAAAAAGCGATGATTGGGGACAAACATACAATCAATACTATAAAGCAAAGTTTATGAAAACGGATTGTACGTTTAATGATGATGATAAATTGGTTACGGTACAGCCGGAAACAATAGACCAATACAACGACGTTTTGGCAGGATTGGAAAAGGAATACAATTTAATTGAGTTGGCCCCACAAATCGAATTTCTTACAATAAGAAAACGCCCATTGATACAAATATACGTTCCCGGAGATAGTATTGTTTCGTGCTTTTTGGGCGGCACGAATTGGGAACAAGACGCAAACGCCACGACTGACCAAAACGCATTAATACAAACCTATCATTTTGCACTATGTAATATTTTGAAAGAAATACAAATTACGTCGCACGGTTCCCCGGCGGTAATATCCGGGCTTTATGTTGGGCGGATGTCGACGGGTGTAAGTCCTGATGAATTTATGGGAGATTTATACCCGGAATTAAATGTAAATTATTATATCCATATTGCACAAAAACTAGTTGCGGGTGGGCTACCTATTGGGCTAGCAGGTGTTGAGATACGCCGCCGTTCTGATGATGTGGCAATGTTCCGGTTTACAAAGATAACGCAAGAACCTTTTGATACGTTGGAATTTGATTTAACCGCCGTTGAGGGTTCCGGAGCAACGGGTACGATGCACGCCGATATGAAAAGTTATAATATATACGCCCGATATTTGGTTGATGTTGATAAAATAGACGATTTAGATACATACCCGTTGCCGTCCGATGATATTGTAGATAATAATAGAAATTACCGCCGGGCAATTGGTTACGCAATCGACGTGGCATTTATATCTAAAAATTTTTCAGATACGCCGACCGAGTGGGGATTAGCCGACAGTGGAAAGTATTTTGAGCCGCCTTATTCCATATATGGACAAACGTTTTATCCAATCGCCCGGTCAACGTGGCGTTATGCGTCGTTATGGTTTGGGTTTTATCTGATGGATTGGATATTAGAGGAAAAAGCCCGAAAAGCATATACTTTGCGTGATGCGTTTACATTGTCGTCATGTATCAATGTGCTATTAAAAGAATTTGCGCCCGGAATAACGCATGAAGCGACGCCGGAATACAGCCAATTTCTTTATAACACAAACAATCCTATTTCCGGGAAGTCATTTAAGTTGCTAATAAGTCAGAAAAGTAATATCATTAATGGCGAATATAAAACCCCGGCGCAAAAAGCCCCGATTACATTACAACAGATTATGACGATGTTACGGGATATTTACAAATGTTATTGGTATATTGAGGACGGAAAATTTAAAATTGAACAGGTAAGTTGGTTTAGAAATGGCGGTTCGTATGGATATAACCCGATTATTGATTATGATTTAACACAATTAGAAAACGTTAGGAACGGCAAAAAATTAGCTTTTGCAACGTCTGAATATTCATTTGACAAAGTAGAAATGCCGGAACGTTATCAATTTGAGTGGATGGATGATGTAACAACACCATTTGAGGGTTTACCAATAGAAATTACGTCCAAATATGTAACAGCCGGAAAGATAGAAGAAATAAATATTTCCAATTTTACGTCTGATATTGATTTGATGTTGTTAAACCCCGGTGCAATTAGTTCGGATGGATTCGCATTGTTTGCGGCGGTTACACCGTCCGGCGGAGGACAATTGGAATTGCCGTTTACAAGACAAACCGTTGATAATGTAGAATACTATTTGCAAAACGGTTATTTAGCGTTTATCAATATACAACCGACATATTGGGTTTATGATATGCCCGCACGGAATTTCAAAATAAATAATTCCCCATATTATGCTATGGGAGGATTGGAACGTAAAAAGAAACAAACATTGAATTTCCCGGCAGGAACCACAGACCCAAACCCGATGCTGTTAGTTAAAACATATATCGGTAACGGTCAAGTTGATAAACTTTCAGTAAATTTGTGTAGTCGAAACATTAAAGCAACGTTGAAATATGATACAGAATAACAATATAAGCGTTTTACCGTGGTACACGTCAATAAATGAACAGAACCACCGTAAAAGTTACGCATACGGGCAAATATACCCATTGTTCGCACCGGCTGATAGATTATTGCCGTTTCAGATAATAAGAAATACCCGTTCAAATTCTGTTACGTCTGTTATTCTATATGATAAAACCGGAAAACAAATTGCAAATATAACAACATACATGAGGGAAACCGGATTGCGAGTTGTCCGGTTTCAGTCGTTGGGATATGATGTAATATTATACCCGGCAATATTACCCATGCCGTTAAATCAGTTTGACGGAATTTATTATTTGCGGTTATCTGATGGCGTACAAACGTGGTATTCAGAAATGTTTACCGTCGTACAAGATGTTTCCGGTTACTTAAAAATACAATGGTGGGATATTGAAAATTTGGTATTTGACGCCGGGCAAATAGTATATAAAAACCCGGATTTCAAAAATACGTTGTACCTTTGTACCGAGTTGGGAAAACCGGATTATGAATTTGAAGAAGATGGCGAAGAACGTGACGGGTATTTTTTCCCGGAAAAACAAATATCAGTCAAAACGTTTAAATGTACAATATTGGCACCGGAGTTCCTTTGCGACGTTATGCGTTTTATCCGTATGGCTGATTACATTCATATAACGGATAAATACGGTAGGGAATACGATTGCGACACGTTTCTTATTACCCCAAAATGGCAAACGCAGGGAGATTTGACAAGCGTGGAAATTGAGTTTAAAACAAACACCGTCGTCAAGAAAATAGGACGTGGCTATATAATAGAAAACAAAGGAGATTTTAACGGCGATTTCAATAATGATTTCAACAACAATTAAATTAATTAGATTATGGGAAATTACGAAGAATTAAAACAAGCGATTTCCAGCGTTATAAAAACGAATGGAAACCAAGAAATTACCGGACAGATAATGCAAAACGTATTATTGACTATAATTTCAACAATAGGAGATAATGCAACCTTTGCAGGAATAGCAAAACCGAATACAAACCCGGGGACACCCGACCAAAATGTTTTTTGGATTGCAACTGAAAATGGAGAATATGTAAACTTTGATGCGAAGGTAATATATAATGAACCGTCTTTATTTGTAAATGAAAATGGTTCATGGGTAAAAAAAAGTTTGGGAATACCCAATAATATGGTTAACTATATATCGGGAAGCGAAAAATTTTTTACAGATAGTAGGTTTGTCAATGCGGCTATAAATAAAGCTATTATTCAAAGCGATATATCAACAATAAAGGTAAATTATGGAACGAAAAATGATGTTTTATTTACAATAAATGGTACAAAAAGCTTTTATTATAAAGATAATATTCCGAACCATTTTACCGTATCAATAAATGGAGGTTTAAATAGTTTGATATTTATAAATAAAGACTTTGTTAATAATATAATATCAAACAATCAAGGTAAAGTTAATATAGAAGAAGAAGGAAATGTTTTACCAAATTTAGATAATGGAGAATTGTTTGTTTTTGAAGAAACAAATAGTATGGTTTCCTCAAATAAGGCTATAAACAACATAATTAAAAAAATGTATGTATCAGATAATAGCGTTAATAATATAGAGGTAATGTTAGGCACGAAAAACGATATAAATTTCTTGTTAAAGAGTGATAACACACTAAAAAAAGAATTTTATATTTCTAAATTCAATGATGTTGATAATATTGTTGCTAATTCTTATAATGATGAATTTTTTATAATAGAATTAGATAAAGAATATATAAATTATTTGTATGATGGTATAATAATGAGGTTTTACGGAACATTAAACGAAAATGTATATAATGATAAACAATTTGAAGAAACACTTTTATATTATTGGGGAGGTGATTTTTCTATTGATTCCGGAGTTGGAGGAGATATATACGCAAATGAAAACTATTTTCATGCAAATGTTCTTATAGAAGATATTACATTCAATTTAAAAGAAGATGGATTGATTGATATTTATCTAATAAACAAAGATAGAAGTAATGCAAAACTTTTTTTTTCAATAGACGGTAAAAAAGGAATAGGTAAATATGAAGTTGGAAAGATTATACCTAAAAATTGCACATTAGGTTTTTTAGGTAATATATTGACAGCCTCTCCTAATAAATACAGGTATAAACTTGTAACGTATAGAAAGGACTTAACATTTAAAGACGTTGCATCTGCGAATTATGTTTCAATTAATGTTGAAATGAGTTATAGATATATTATTAAAGATGAAAATAAAGATTTATTTAGTGATGTAACATTTTCAGTTCTTTCTGATAGTATAGGTACATTTGGAGAAGAATATTCCTATTCAAATCCATATTATCCAAGATTTGATATAAATAACTTTTATCAAACATGGTGGGGTAGGCTAATATCTGACGGAATGAAAATATTAAAAAATCAATCTGTATCTCAATCTACGGTCACAAATGTATCACAAGAAGAATATAAATATAGATGGATTGGATATTCGGAAAGAATAGAAAATTTAGGTGATTTGGAAGGAAATAAACCGGACATAATATTTGTTCCAATAGGAGTTAACGATATGTTTGGAACTACATTAGGAGAATTTGATTATTCAAAAAAAATTGAGCAAATGGATGAATTAGATACATATCAATTCAAACAAGCGTATCAGTATATTGTTTATAAATTGCTAACATTATATCCTAATAGTAAAATATTTCTTTGCACACCATTTAAACCGGGTAATACAACATGGGGATTCCCGGAATATAATTCAGGTAAAAATCTATATTTTAAAGAATTGTTAAATGCTATAAGAGAGCTTTCTGATTCATTAGGGGTTGGATTAATTGATTTTTATAAGGAAACAAAAATCAATTATATAACTATGAAAGATTTAACATATAAAGACCCGATACACCCCGGAAGAATTGGACATTATTTGTATTATAAGATAGCAAAAAATAATTTAATAAACTATTTGCGAGGATAATATGGAAAGAATTATGAATTGGGAACAATGGCGTATTATAGCCGTTTCAACGGTTAGCCCGTTATTTGGTTATTTAACTCCGACAAAGGGTTTTGTTTATGCGTTGGTAGTAATGTTTGCGTTCAATATTTGGGCAGGAATGAGGGCGGACGGTGTGGCGATTGTGCGATGCAAAAACTTTTCGTTCCGAAAGTTTAAAAACGCATTGTGCGAATTGCTTTTGTATCTGTTTATTGTAGAGGCGATTTTTGTAATAATGAAAAATTGCGGCGATGAAAATGCGGCGGTTATCGTGGTAAAATCACTAACATACGTGTTTATGTATGTGTATTTGCAAAATGCGTTCCGCAATCTGATTATTGCGTACCCCCGGAATTTGGCATTACGTATTATTTACCATGTTATCCGTTTGGAGTTTACAAGGTCTTTGCCGTCGCATTTGCAACCGATAATTGACAGATTGGAAAAAGAATTTGTGGACGACCCCGACAAAAACAATAAAAAGAAAGGAGAAAACGAAAATGAGTAAATAAATAATTCTATTTGCAACGGGGATAGGCGGAGTAATTAACCGACCGAAAGGGCAAGCCAACAGCCCGTCCCCATTTACAATAAAAATTTTAAATGGAGTTATGAAACAGAAAGTAATTATTCTTGATGGAGGCCACGGCGTGGATTGCGCCGGGAAACGTTCCCCCATTTGGGGCGACGGTTCCCAATTGTTAGAATGGGAGTTTAACCGTGATATTGTACGCCGTATTGCGGCGATGTTGAAAGCGGAGGGAATAAAGTTTGAAATTTTGGTACCGGAGGACAACGACGTATCATTACCGGAACGTTGCCGCCGTGCTAACGTGATATATGACGATTGCGGGCAGAACGCCGTATTGTTCAGCATACACGGGAACGCCGGAGGCGGCACCGGGTGGGAATGTTATACAAGCGTAGGACAAACGAAAGCGGATGCAATCGCAACCGTTCTTTGTAAGGAGGCGGAAAAAGAGTTTGCCCCAGACGGTTGGAAAATGCGTTTTGATTATGTGGACGGCGACCCGGACAAAGAAAGCCAATTTTATATTCTGAAACATACTGTTTGCCCGGCGGTATTATCTGAAAATTTCTTTTTTGATAATGAAAAGGATTGCCGTTTTATGATGAGCGACGACGGAAAAGAAAGGATTGCAAAGGTACATTTTGAAGCAATAAAGAAAATTGTATGAAAAAGTATTTGATTTGGGCGGCAATTGCGATGGTAGTTGCCGCCGTTGCAACAATATGGGTGCAACGAACGAAAATTGAAAAATTGACGGACGAACGGAACAGATACCGGGGAAATACAGAAACATTGTTGCAGGACGTCGAAACGTACAAAACAAAGGATAGTTTGAACGCCGCCAAAGTTGGGGTTTTGGAGCTGAAATTGTCAGAGTTTGAAAAATACCGGGCGAGCGATGCGGAGTTGATAAAGACGTTGCAGACAAAGAACCGGGAGTTGGAAGCCGTTACAACGACACAAATGGAAACAATAACCAAATTGCGGGGAACCGTCCGGGACAGCATTGTATATTTGCCCGGAGATACGGTTACGATCGTTGTACGTTGTATTGAGTATTCCGACAAATGGGTTGACTTTGACGGATGTATTATAAATAATACGTTTTCGGGCAAAATTATAACACGGGATAGCCTTTTAATAACGGAAACTGTACAATATAAACGGTTTTTGGGGTTCCTTTGGAAAACCAAGAAAATAAAGAACCGGGAAATTGATGTTATCAGCAGGAACCCGCATACAAAAATAATGGGGGTTGAATATATAGAGATTGAAAAATGAGTATTTTTGTATCAAATACTTTTTCATTCCATTTATAAGATTGTTTTTAAGGATTAGCCGGGTTTTCCCCGGCTTTTTTAGTTTTGCCCATTTTTAGCCCCGTAGCGGGCTTTTCTTTCCCGGATGGATAAATTACACATTTCGCCCGAAAAAGTGGCTTAAATCGAAAATTCGACCAAAATAACTATCTTTTGAACCAAAAACAGAATTTTTTGCCATTTTCCGATAAAATAAAAAGAAATTCTTTTGGTAATTAAAATAAAGGTTGTATATTTGCATTGTCAAACAACAACGACGGGGCGTTTACCCCGAACAATTAAAAGAAAATCAAAATGGCAACAACAATTTACAACGGTTTATTATACACAACAAAAGAAATTAATCGCAATTTCCGCATTAAAATCAACGGTATTGTTGACGGTAAAAAGGTTAACAAGTTGGTCGGCGTAAAAGGATTGATTGAATTGATTGGCGTTGAAATGGCTAATAAGATGTTGTGCCATGCATTTAATGGCACCGATGATAAAACCTTTTGCAAATTGCGCAGAGGAATAAAGATAAGTTTCTATGTTAAATAATATCCGACCGGGCGGGTTCCCGGAACCAAATACAAATTCGTATGAGTTCAGAAAAAAGAAACAAGTTAAGCGAGATTTTCAAATTGGCGTGGCAGTTCGTAAAACGCAATGGTTATAAACTTTCAGAGGCTTTAAAATGTGCATGGTTGAACATTAAGTTGAAAGCCGAAATGAAAAAACGAATTGTAAAATTCTACTTTCAGAAAATAGACGGTTCATTGCGTGAGGCATACGGAACAATGAACCCGGACATAATCCCGGCACCAACCGGAACCCGTAAACCAGCCGACACGGTTCAAACCTATTTCGACACCGAAAAGCAGGAATATAGATGTTTCAAAAAAGCTAATTTAATTCGTATTGCATAATCAACGCCGGGGATTTCCCCGGCAAAAAAACAAATGATATGAAAACAATAAACAACGTTGATGATTTAAGCGACGATTTGTGTTTATATTGTCCTTTGGATGATGGCGAAAAAGGAACCCACGGCGTCCCAAATGGATATATAAGTTGTGAGGGGCGTTGTTGCCAAGAAGCGTATGAAATGTATATTGAGGAATGGACGGAATAACAAATTGTATGGAAAGTATAATAATAAAAGAAATTGAAATGATGTTGGAATTACCTATACACGAAAGACAAAAAGCGTATTTTGTAGACTTGTTTAATGCTGCAAAGCCCGTTAAAATTGTTCCGGCGGCTGATGTATTGGAGGATTACGAATTGGAATATATACAGCATGTAATTAAGCCGCAGCCTAAACAATGTTATCGAAATTCCCATTTACTTTGCGAGGCGTTCCCGGAACGGATTCTTTATTGTGAGGGAAAAACAAACGTCCCAATACCGATTGACCATGCGTTTAACAAGGTCGGCGACGCATATATTGACATAACATTTGAATTTGCGTTGCATGAAAACCCGTCAATATATGAGTACGTAACATTTGGCGAGTACGACGCAAAGACCATACGAAAAGCAGTATTGGAAACCGGATATTACGGCGAAATTTACAAATGGTTGTATTATCAGAGTAAGAAATAAAAAGACCCCCGGCGTCATAAATCAATATGCACCGGGGGAATTTTACGCAGTAACCGAGAGCGATATTTGGTTGATGCGGTACCACAAAAATATATTGTTTGCCGTAAATTGCAAAACAACCCGCAAAAATAAATTTGAAATAAAAGTATTTATCTTTGGTAGTAAAAAAAATATTTGTACCTTTGCATTGAAGTTAAGCCCACGCACGGGGATAGTGCGAAATAATATGAATATCAGAAAAGACAAAGAATTGAACATTTTGGCGAAAGCAGCCGGAAAGAAAGCAACAGAAGTTGAAACAATCATTGTAAATCAATTAATCCAAAAGGAAATGATACAAGACGACCCGGAATTTTGGGGATGCACTTTGTTTGATAGTATCGAACGTGACGTTCCGGTTTCTGATGTTGTCGGCATTATCAAAGCAACCGGAATTTCGGTTGTACGTTCCGAACATTTGGACGCATTTCTGAATTTGGTATTGGTCGGAAAAGGAAATTGCCCGGTATGTGGCGGAGAAATGGAAGTTACCGACGCCGATTATAAATGTTGCGGCGGCGATGGGTATTTAACCCCGTATGAATACGAACCGATATTTGAGGAAAAAACCTGCAAACATTGCGGGCATGTAGAGTAATAACCATAAAAATAAAACAATATGAAATTGAGAGTAAATGAAGCAATCGCCCGTTCCGAGGCGAACGGAAAAAAGGTATTGAAAAAGGATATTGCAGCCCGTTTATTTGAGGGCGCAAGCGAAAGCGCACAGCAGGTAAATATGACAAATCTTTGCAACGGGACAACCAAAAGGATTGTGCCGGAATGGGTAGTAATAATTTGCGAAATGTGCGGTTGTTCCGCCGATTATCTGTTTGGTATGGAGGATTAAAACCATGAAAAAGAAGTTTATCGAAAAAATGGAAAAGATGGTTGATGTTTTCTTTTCCGATGCGTGGCAATCAAAGGTTTTTGCAATGATATTTAGCATTTTCGGAGTAATATGTTTTATTGCCGGATTTTGGAATTATATCCATTTTTTGTTTTCTGCAATGTGTGGATTAATGGTTTATGTATTGTTTAACGAATTAAAGAGCAAATAACATGAGAGCGAAAAAGAAACAGCCGGAAAACCCGGAAAAAAGTATTGCAAACACAATGGGTAACGCAGTAAATGCGGTTAAGAAGTTGGCGGAAGCAATGGGACAATTGCCCGCCGATAAATTCCCGGAAATAAACGATGAACAACAGATTGTCCCCGGATTGGATGCCGTCGAAATAGAACAGCCCGCCGGGGCTTTTGAAATTGTGCCGGGCATGACGGTTGAGGAAATGACAGCAATGTTTTTTGATGGTGCGTTGATTGAACCGCCGTATAAAGTATGGCAGCTAAACAGCAAAGGACACCGATATTATTACAAGTTTAACGACAACGGAACCCCGGAATTTTATCCGTCAGTTACAACAATTTTGTCCCAAACAATGCCACAATCGCCGTTTCTGATAAAATGGATTGCCGACAAAGGTATTGACGAGGCGGAACGATACAAAGCAGAACGGGCGGCGTATGGTACATTTATGCACGCCCAATTTGAGGAACTTATAATTAACCGGGTTTATGATTTGGACGGATTGAAAGCCAAATTGAAAGATTATATTGATAACAACAAATTGCCCGCCGATTTCATTTATTACGCTGATGATTTCAAAAAGGATATATTAGCATTTGCGCAATTTGTTTTGGATTATGACGTTAAACCGTTAGCCGTGGAAATTGCGTTGGTACACCCCGTTCATAATTACGCCGGAATGATTGATTTACCGTGTACGATGTTATCAAAGCCCGGTTCAAAAGAATACATAAACGCAATTGTGGATTTCAAAAGCGGGCGCAAAGGATTTTACGAAGAAGCGGAAATTCAGTTACATTTATATGCGATGATGTGGAACGAAAATTTCCCGGATATTCCGATTGACCGTGTTTTCAATTTCAGCCCGAAAGATTGGCGAAAGAAACCGACGTACAATTTGAAAGACCAAACAGACAGCCCGAACGCAAAGAAAATCCCGTATCTTTTGGAGTTGGCAGCAATTGAGGACGAAAAACGGGATAATACATTTACGGCGGTTTCCGGGGAAATATCATTGGATAACGAACCGGATTTGACAAACAATATTGTTTCGCTGACGTTGGCGGAACTTGTTAAAAGCAAAGCCCCGGCGGAAAAGAAAAAGCCGGAACCGGAAAAAGCCGTTACCGTTGAGGATTTGAAGAAAGGCCCGGAACCCGAACCACAGCCGGAACCCGAACCACAACCGGAACCGGAGGAAAAGAAAACCAAGACCGTAAAGAGAACCACACGAAAAACGGCAAAAACGGCGGGAAACAAGCCCGTCAAGGAAAAGAAAACCGCAAAACGTACAATTACACCAAAAAAAGAAAAAGTGGCTAAAATCGAAGGAAAACAGCCTAAAAAGCCGGAACCCGTGACAAAGAAAGATTTGTTGAATACTGAAATTGATATTTGATTATGAAAGGAGGCTCAAAATGAAAGGTAGAATAATGCGTAATGAACCAATAAATAGAATATCATTACCTATAATTGGGAAAATAAAAGTTGGCATAAAAGATGAAAAGGGATTGCCTAAAAGTATAGATTATTTTGTAAGCACCGGAAAATATGCAGGGCTATTTAATCAAGCATACGGGGATAAACCGCAAACAATACAAATAGTATTTGTTTATGATGAACCGGAAAAGTCATGCAGGGAAGAATATCAATATAGGGATGATGCGGGTAAATTGGTTGCATACGGCGACGGGGAAACGTTTTTTGTATGGAACGGGAAACAATATGCACAATACAGTACAAAAGATTATCCCGATTTAATGGCAGGCGTTGCGCAAAAACACCCAAACCGGGCTGTTAAGAATGGCGGCGACGGTTGGATTGTTACGTTGACCGTAACGTTTATTATTCCTTTGGTTCGTGGGGTTGCCGGGGTTTGGCAGTTCGTAACAAAGGGTACGGCGTCAACAATTCCAAATATCCGAGACACGTTCGACGCCATGTTGCAGGAACGGGGATTTGTTAAGGGTATAGTTTGGGATATGAACGTACAATTTGCCGTCTCTCAAAAGCCCGGCGACCGTTCCCGTTATCCGGTCGTTTCCATTGTTCCGAACGAAAGCGAGGGGAATTTGCGTAAAGTAACTGAAGCATTTAAGCCAATAAAATTGATAGAAGAATGAAGAAAATTATTTTGTTTTTAGTGATATCAGTAATGTGTGTAAGCGTGTATGCCCAAACTGTAGTAGAGGTTGAAACGTTGAAAGTAACAGACCTTGGGAACCAAAAATTGTGCGCTGCAAAGGTGAATGGGTGTATAGACCATTATTACATTATGCTTAAAACTAGTAATATATATCAAAAGTATATTACTGTTTACCTTGGGGATAAGGAGGAAGCTATAAGGTTACTCCGGTTTTTGTATGACTTAAATTCTAAGGGTGGAACCTATATACATCTGGAAAATAGGACTAACAACGTAGTTTCATGGAATAGATTAGGCTATTATACAGTATTCTCTGAGGGGAGGGTATTAAAAGGACATATAAGAAAGCAAAATATTAAGGGCTTTATCGCAGAATTAAACCAATAATGTTTGATAATTCAAATAAAACATCTATTTTTGCAGCATAAACAAACGACTACCACCGTTTATACGATATTGCTAATTAGCTTGAAACCCTTGGTTTGGTGTGTGGTAGCCCAAACCTCGGGTTTTTTTTTATAACCTATGACATACAATATTTTGATTGACCAAAGATTCGCCGTTGCAAATGAACTGACTATTGTTCAAACAACAACGCTTGCAGCGTGTATGACATTGCCAACGTGGACTAATACAATTACGGTTGATGGCATTGTTTGGTATCAATATTCAGAAACAAAAATGGTAGATGATTTTCCGTTGCTTTTTTCAATCCCTAAAAGAGTTTACAAAAACATTAAAGAACTTGCAGACAGAGGATTTATTGAGTTGAGTTCTTTTGGGAAAACAAAGTATCTAAGATTTACAGAAAAATGTAAAACATGGAACAGAAGCGAAACGGACTTTAATCAGTCCGAAAACGGACTACAAGACTATAATATTAATAATAATAATAATATTAATAACACTATAAAGAAAGATGCTAAAGCATCTAAAGAAAATCCGGACGGATTTTCACAAGCCGATTTTTCAAACGAAGAAAAAACAGTTAAAGCAAGTATTGTTTATGGGTTTACCCCGGAATTGTTGGACGTCAGAAAACAAGTAATTGATAAAGTTGATAATTACTTTGCAAAACTTGTATTTCCATTTGATAGCGATGAATTTAAACGGAACTTTTATATTTTGATGTGTCAACCGAAATGGAGAACGTCGCAAAAGAGTTTTTCAGCGATACAAGCAAACTTAAATGGTTTGAGTAAATACCCGGAAGAATTTGCGCTGATTCTGATAAAAGAAAGCATTTCAAAAGGTTGGGCGGCGTTAGAATATGATTCAACCCCCGAAAAATACGAAAAATGGGAAAAAATGAAACGTTCCGTAAAGACAGAGCAGCAAAGCAGCAAAGAAATTGCGGATATGATGAAGTATTTAAACAATGATTTTGATTGATATGGGAGCAATTGAAAAAAAAGAAAATACGGCGTTAGAAATATATAATACCAAGCCCGGAACAAAAGCCATTGAAGTACGCCGTAGAATGGTGCAATTGCCGGATGTTGCCAAAGCATTAAACCCAGTTGAAAAATATGTTTTCGCAGCGTCAACAAAAACACCAATTGCGGAAATTGACGATGCAAAATTAGTTGAAAATCTTTCGTTACTGTTTAAGCGTATAGCAATAGACGTTGGTTATATAATACCACAGAATGAAAATGATTGGAATTATATACAATCCCGGTTGTTGGATATTCTGAAACGTTATTACTCAGATATGACGTTGGCTGATATTAAGATGGCTTTTGAATTGGCGACGACCGGAGAGTTAGACGAATATTTGCCGAAAGATAAACAAGGGAATCCGGACAAAAACCATTATCAACAGTTCAACGCCGATTACTTTGCAAAGATTCTGAAAGCATACAAGCAAAAGCAGACAGATGTAATTGATAAAGCATACAAAGCTATACCGGAAAAAAACAATGAAATTTCGCCGGCGCAAATCCGGAGATTTGAGATACAAAGACAATGGCGGAACCGTTATATTTTCCTTTGCTACAAATACACCGGGAAATTAATATTGGGGCTAACTGATGATATGTTTTTGTATGAATGGTTGCAAAAATGCGGGTTGGCTGATGATGTACAAGTTAAAGAGGACGACCGCAAAGAAGCGTTTGCCCGGTATATGCAGCGTATAGCCCGTGGAATAATAAACCAATATACAGCGTTTCAAGTTCGCCGAAAAGGAACCGAAAGCCCGGAAATTGATTTTACGGCGTTTGAGGTTGCCCGGAAAAAGGAGATTATAAAAGCATTTGACCGGATGATTGCCGAGGAAATGCAAGTTGATAACTACATGAAGTTTTAAATATGGCACGAATAAAAAAAATAGAGGCAACATTGGTTGGAGGCAATAAATATGAAATAATTATCAATTGTAATTCAAAGGGCGTTTTTTCTGCAAACGTCCCTATTGAATTAAGCATGAATGTTGCAGGACTACAAACCAAAATGGAAAATCCTAAATTGGACGAATTGGAAAGCGTTATATATAAGGCGTTGTCTAATTACAACAATTCATTTATAAAAACAAGACTTGTTATTGGAGTTGTATTTGGAGCAAAAGGAGATATTTGCAAAAATGATGATGGATTGATACACGAAAAGTTTTTGGGAAAATCCCCGTTTGTTATAAATGGGTTTTATTGTAGTTTAGATGGTTCAGTAATGAATTTCTTTTATAAAATACTATTGGAGGAAGATATAAACGGAAGTAAAAATTATTTTTCAACAAATAGAAAAACAAAATATTCTGAAAGTTCTTTGTCATTGGTTCCTAAATATAAAATTATAGATGATTTTGTAGCGGAAAATATGCCAATATCAGATGTTGGTAAATACAACGTGATATTACCATATAAAGAGGAAATATTGGAAAGTCTTAAAGGGATAGAAAACCAATTAAGGAAAGCGGCTTTTTTCCTTACTGAATTATTGGGAAATGAAAAAGTTGAATTGATATTGTCTGATAACGTTAAGATAATAGAATGAAATGGAACCATCTATTGTTTGCTTTATAATTGGCGTAATAGGTTATTTTACAAAAGCGGGAGGATATAAAGATGAAAATTGAAAAATGTGGAAACATAACATTAATAAACGGGGATTGCATGGAGTTTATGCAATCCCAAAGTGATAAATCTTTTGATTTGGCAATTGTTGACCCGCCATACGGAATTGATTACGCTGCAAAACCTGCAAGGTCAAAGCATGAAAAAAAGAATTGGGATAATGATATACCAAATGATATTTATTTTGACGAACTTTTCAGAATTTCTAATAAATGTATAATATGGGGTGGAAATTATTATAAATTGCCTCCATGCCAATGTTTTATATTTTGGTACAAACAAAATCCGGTTCCTAACTTTTCAGATGGTGAGTTTGCGTGGACTAATTTTAATTGCCCTGCAAAATGTTTTGATTATAGATATTCTGGAAATTTACAAGGTAAAAGTTCAGTCAAAGAAAAAAAGATACACCCCACACAAAAACCAATAATATTATATGAATGGCTATTACAAAATTTTGCAGAACCCGGTCAAAGGATATTGGACACGCACGGCGGAAGTATGAGCCATGCAATAGCCGCACATAAATTGGGCTTTGATTTAACTATAATTGAAAAAGACCCGGTTTATTATGAACAAGCAAAGAAAAGATTAATTGAGTTTCAAAGACAGCAAGTTTTATTTTAATTATGAAAATTATAACATCTATTTCAAATAATATAAAAGGGATATCAAAGAAAGCGGGAGGTTAATATGGAAAAAAATATAAGAATTTCAGCAGTAGTGGGAATTGACCCGGGAAGCAATGGCGGTATTGTAACATGGCGACCAAACCACAATATAACCGCCATAAAAATGCCGGAGGATATAAACGACATAAGAGATTATTTGAATCATTTGAAAACAATATGTTCGCCAATTGTTTTTCTTGAAAAACTAAGTGTGCGCCCGGATGATATAACGCCGGGTGCCGATGGCGTCAATATGGGAAAGTTGTACCGAATACAAAAGATGATGGCAAACTTTGAGCAGTTGAAAGCAATCATTTCAGTTTGCGACATTCCGTTTGTTATGGCGCATCCTATGAAATGGCAAAACGAATTGAAGTTGCGGGCAAAGATAAGCCGGAAAAAGGAGGAAAAGAGCCTGCGATGAAAGCTCTGCTTAACGAACTTGGAAGGAAGGCTGTTA
>ERZ773112.146-NODE-146-length-48533-cov-10.125397_pt1 | contig 48533 bp, 63 predicted proteins | sample MGYA00580566_ERZ773112 | MGnify/ENA primary metagenome ERZ773112 (study PRJEB29015, sample SAMEA2737842) | human gut metagenome | biome: human gut; feature: human-associated habitat; material: faeces | place: China | collected 2012 ... | reverse complement strand
CGTGTTCTGAGAGGGAGCGAGGTTATGTTTTGGGAATCCCAAAACGCCTCGCTCCCATTTTCACCAAATCGAAGTCGTCAGGACACAGGTCTTCGTATATTCCGTATGGGGACAATGCGTCGGAGTAGTCTATTTCAAGCCACTCCAAACGAGTCAGAAACTTGTCGTAGGTATCAATCTTTCCGTTGGCGGCATTGATATAGAGGTCGTAGACCCGCTTTGCGAAGTCCTTACGGATGTCATCCACATTCTCCTATTTCTTGTTGTTGGGCATTTCATATCGCTTGACCGTGTTGCGTAGGGCTTTTATGATTTAGACGAGAGTGACGGTGTAGGAGTCGTGTTTCAGTCGCTGATGTTTACGACTGACGACAAAACCTGCCATCTTGAGGAGGGCTACGGCATTAGTGACGTAGGGTTCGTCAACAATGATATACGGAAAGACGACGTATTCTTCGAAACCTCCGAAATACCCACCGAGGAAGCGTGGAAATATGTACTTGTCGAACCCTGGGCCTAAATAATCATTGTATATGCCTTCGGTGCTTGCTGCAAAGCCACAAGCGGGTGCTCCCTCGTAGTCGAGGAAGCGGACTGAAATGATACTGAGTCTTGCCGACACATCGTTCTTCTGGAAGAACTCCACGACTGCGTTCTGAAATCCCGCCGTGTCGAACGGTGGCGCTTTGAACCCTTTCTCCTTGAGAATGTCCTGCGCTCTTACAAATTTTGTTACTGCCATAATTTTATCTATTTTATTGGTTAATAGCGACCTCTACAATACGAGGTCGTTAAGGCAAACGTTGCTGATTGGTTTGTGATTGGTTTGCGATTGGTTTATAATGCAAAGGTAGCGTTTTTGTCGCTATTTCACGAATAAATGCTGTACTTTTTAAAGTAATGACGTGCCTGTAGCCGTGTTGCGTGACTGTAAGGATTTGATATGTACCGGCTGAGAAATCGGCAGGGAGCCAGGTGTCAACCTGGTGGACGGCGGATGATACGAAGCCGGTATCATTAAAGTCGGCTGCACGGCACGTCACAAGGAACCGCAAAATTCCATTGGTTGTATTGTGGGCACGATTGGAGACGGGTGCATTGCTGTAGGTGTTTGATTTAGCCCAGTAGTGGGGCTGGGTGCGCCGGTTGTTGCAACCGGCACAAACCCAGCCCTTATGTACTGGGATATAAACGTTGTCTCCCCATCGTGCCCGATTTAGGCTTGCAATAGTTTGTCTTCCACAAGGAGCGTGGCGCATGGCTGTAAGATTTTGGTCGAACTCAAGCAAGCACGCGGCGAGCGAGATGGTGATAACCATCCAAGCGCCGCGTGTAAGCTTGGTGTAGCAAATATACTCCTTCGGGGAAGACGAACGTCTGCGCTGACGTGAGTGGGCTTGAACGATGGCTGTGGCACATGGATGTAAACGAGTGATGTAGGTCAGGTTTCTCGATGACGACGGCTGTTTGTTCGCACAGCCGTCGTCATCGTTAGCAACCTGAGCGCTAAACGGATGCCATTCTTCAAGCCGAGGGCGGTGTGCGCCGCCTTGCACAGGCATTACGCCGTGGAACATTTCTGTAAGGTTTTGATTGTACCAGCCTTAGGATACGGGATACACTCTGGATTGTCCAGAGGAAATCCCGTATCTTTGAGGCGGGTATATAAATGTGGCGTCCTGCTCTGCGCAGTTCCGTGTTCTCGGAAATTCATATAGGTTTTGTTGTGGATGCAGCGTTTGGGCTGCATCCGTTTTTAGGCGTTTGTCAGAGATTGGCTACAAGCGTGTCGTATGCAGCTCGCGAGGTCAGCAATGCGTTGCGCATGAGACCGAGTGACATGAAGCCGTCAATACGCTCGGGTGTCTTAGTTCTGTTAGTTGTGACATTCTTTCCTCGTCCTCGTGAGATACATCCCACCTTCTGTTCCTTGGCAAAGCCAAGACCTCCGATGCGTCGCTTGCCGGTTGCGGTAGCACGCAGAGCGTCAAGAATGAACGTAGACAGCGTGTCGATGTCCTCCTTTACGTTGATTATCGGGAGAACCTGCGTAGCCCATGAGTGATCGTCATAACCCTTGTAGATGTATCGGTTAATCATGTTTACCGATGTCGTGAGCGTTGCACCCCGTCTACAGCACGAACGCGACTCTATCTCCTTCTGAAACGTCTTGATGCGTGTAGAGGAAAGCGATATGCTGCTGCCCTTGATTGAATAGCCGAGGAACTTGAACCAATGGTTTGCGTCAAGATACTCCACCTTCTTCGGGTTGAGCTTCATCTGCATATTGCCAAGCTCCTCGGTAAGGATGTGCATCGCCTTAACGTAGTCACTACCGACATAAAGCATATCGTCGGAGTAGCGGGCGTAATAGCCTTCGAGCTGCGATAGTTTCTCGTCGATATGATACAGGATTACGTCTGCGAGCCACGAGGCTACGGAGCAACCCTGCTTCAACGACTGGTATTTCTCGTGCAGCTCACCTTCGGGAGTGAAGTACAGGTCGGAGTGATAGTAGTCGCGAAGGACATCTATCAGAGCCGAGTGTCCGTACTTTTCCTCCACCTTGTCAAAAGCTGCGTCAACGAACTCCAACGGAACACTGTCAAAATACTTCGACAGATCGGACTTGAAGCCGAGCACATCGGGGGTCTGCAACGCACACATACGGCGTGAAACCTCCTGTACCACCTTACCGCAGCCGATACCTTTCTGATACGAGCGACAGCTCGGATGAACCATCTCGGGCATAAGCTCGAAGAGAAGGTCGTTGGCGATGGAGAGCAACACTCGGTCGGCAGGCTCGTTCACATATACAGTACGGAACTCGCCGTTATCTTTCGGTATCTGCGCTGTATGTGGCGGCATTATCTTGTACTTGCCGTCACGGATGCGCTGATACATGAGTGCGCGCGCCTCGGGTTTGGTGAGCTTATAGAGCACGCCCTTGGATATGTCCTTGACAACACCTTTGGCGATTGCATACTGCCAGCGTTCGGGGGCGAAAAACATCTCTAAAATCTTATCTTCTTTCATAATTCTATTGTTATTTAATGGTTTGTAAATAAGTCAAGCGGTTACGATGTGTAACCACTTGTGGTTTAGGCTGCGGAACGTGTCTTGTACTCCACGATGGCGGCGAACGAACCGAAGCCGTTGCGCCATCTTGATTTCTCGTACTTCCATCCGTTTTCGCGAAGATACTTACGGCAGGCATAGCGTGACATAGGCATTGATTTGTCCAACGCTGCGTTCACACCCTCGTACTCGAAGGTGTAGAAAACAATTCTGTACTTCATAGGCTTAATTTAAGATGTGAGGAAGATTCCATGCTTTGTTATGGTATGCGATACGAAGTTCGCAGAGGCTCTTTGTCCTGTATTTTCCGTGACACACGAACGATGAGAAAGCCTGTTTCTGTCTGTCCCATACGCACCACCACGTTTTGCCGTCAAGAGCAACACGCTTGGCGGGCTTGAACCTTTCCTTGTCTGTTAGTTTATACATAATTCCTTAATTTTGGTTGATGTGCCGTCTTCAGACGGCTTTTAGGCTGTTTACCAAAGATATTCTGATAGGGTATCTATCATTAGCTTGGTTACGCAGTCATCATCTATGTCGCTGACGTATTTGTTTACGTCACATCCATAGAGTTCTTCCCCTTCTTCGACTGCTTGCAATGCCTGTCTTGGAATGTCTCTTATAACGAAATCCAAATCAGCCTTTGTCTCGCAATCGTCAATGATACCATCTGGAATGTTGAGAAGCACGTTGTCTTTCTCATCAACGAGATGCCATTCATATTGTCCTGGAATAAATCTTACGTTGTTCATAATTCTTATGTTTTGGTTAATGTGCGCAGTTCTTAGCTGCGCTTTTTAGGCTAATCCACGTGCTCGTAGATGTGGCGCATGGCATCAATAGTTCGATAGTAGTCCTGCTCGTCATCGACTTCTATCTCGTCGTCGACATAATCTTTGGAGGTAAGTTTTATTTCGTCTGCATGATACTTTTCAGTAACTTTATTTTCTGCCTCCTCTACGCTATTCGCTTCTACGCTCACAATCTTATTGAGCGTTTCTGTAATTGATACATAATACTTCATAATTTCTATAATTTGGTTCGTTGTGAGGAGGCTGGCTCCTCTGTTTGGGCTAATCCCGAAGATGATACTTCCATCGCAATGCTTTCGTGAGGGAGTTCACGACCTTAAAGGGAAGTTTGTAAAACCACCGACCCATGTTGTTCAGCTGGATTGCATACTCCTTGTCAATTCTCTGAAAGCCACGCTCACCGCTATTGTCGATGGTGTAGCAGAAATACTTGTTGTCTTTCATAATCACAATAATTTGTTTTTTGTGAGGGAGATATGTCTCCCTCGATTTAGGCTGCGCTATAAATATAGCCCTCGCACTTTGTGCCGTCTTCGTAGTAGTAATCTTCTCGTACCGACAGTTCTTCTCGTACCGATTCGTCGCTCGCCCGATACTCATACTCCTTGTAAAGAGTATTGAAAAGACTATCATAGCATCTCTCCATGACATCACGGAACGTGAGGCTACGGTATTCGGGGCGTGCCCAGTTGCGGTAATAGTCAAACAACGGCTCAAGAACATCGCAGTCGTAGCATACGCCGGTCAACGGACAGCCGTCAAAACTCTCCATCAAAACCTTGCTGCGACGTGACTTGTAAGTGTATTTGCCGTTTTTGTCGTACTTGCCGCAGGTTGAGTAGTACTTTCCACGTATCAGGTACGGCATGATTTCGTTGCTGATGTAACGGAACAACAGTTTTCCGCTTAGGTCTTCAAGGTCGAACCCCTCAAATGCCAGCTTGTCACTGCAAACTCTACCGAAGTTGTAGCCACAATAGCCGACGTCGTAACATGTTACGCGAGAGTCGGTTATACGCTCAAATTCTTTAAGCGTATCATCGAACTCCATTATGCTACATTCCATAGCATTATCCATAACATCCCAGCGTTCACGCTCGATAATCTTGTCTTGTACCTCCTTCGACAATTCGTCAAAGGAGTACACCTTAATCGTTAGCTCTTTCATATTCAATTCTTTTATAGGGTTAATATTGTTCCGTTGTCGGTGTCGCTCCGATTGTGGTTTCTTTCCCCAACGGATAAGCCATGTTACTCTGACTCATTGTAGTAGCAGCGCACTTCGCCCGCCTCCTTTGCGAGGAGAGGGAGTATCTTCAGTGCGTTCTTGTTGCATACGTTCAGCTCGATGCTCACCACCTCGTCGTAGAACATCTTGAACTCGTTCTCTTTAATGATGCCGAGGTGTCTTTCGTCCGTAATGAAATTGTAGAGCTGGTATGAGTCTTTGTCCTCACTGATGAATATCGCAAGAGCGTTGCCGCCGTAGATGCCAATCTCGTACTTTCTCTCGTTCTGAGAGATGATTGCCTTGCCCATCTTGTCAGTCCATTTCCATTGTAATGCCATAATTCTTCTGTTTGTTGGTTAATCGTACCTCCCAAAAGGGAGGCAGTTTAGGCGATAGCCTGTTCTTCTTCGCGCATGTACACAATCTCAGAAAGCCAGTTGCTGAAATTGTACTTGATGTTGTATGTACCGAAGGCATCGAAAAACCAATCTTCAAGATATGCTCTATCCTCTTTAGCTCGCTCGCTGTCTTCTGCGGAATCCAAACGAGCAACCATTTGAGGAAACAGACGGAAGTAATCATCTCCGGCATACTCAGAAGACCAACGTGTACCCGTAATATGAGCGGGATAATCGTCCTCGATGTCTGCGAAATTTCCAGGCATACTATGATTGTTCATGTGAAGATATTTCTTCATGTCTCTATTTGATTCAAGAGCAAAATCCCGCGCAAGAGACTGGATATTCTTGCCGTACAAATCGGCAATGTATTCCTCTATATCCTCTGGATTGTCGCAGTCTTCAAGACACTCACGATAAAGAGCTTCTATCGTTTTAGCGAAACTGAAAACACCGATGTAGTCGGCTACCTTCTCGACAACCTCGCCTTTGTTGTTCATAACAACTTCTACAATATTCTTTTCCATAATTCTTTGTTTTTAGGTTATACTTGCACTCTCCACAAGGGAGAGTCTTTTAGGCTTATCAAAACCACAACGGAATGAACTTCGCAATATTTTTAGCTTTTCTGCGGTCTCTTCTGCGCCTTTCTTCGTAAGCGCTTCCGTTGACGCACTGGTCGGCTGACCGCTGAACCATTGCACCTACAGCCCAATAGGCTGGAGTGTAATCCTGCGGAACTTTATCCAAGTCAATGCAGCCAGAGTCGAGTATTTGGTTGATACACTTGTTAAACTCCTCTACGTTTCTGTAGTTGCGAACAACATGGTTGCACTTTTCGATAAATTCTTCTCTCGTCATAATCATAAAATTTGGTTAATAGAAATCCCCACCCGTGGGAGTGAGGATTGGTTTGGCTACAGCAGCTGGCTTGCTTTTGCTGCATTCTCGCAGTTGGTAGTCGTGGAAACTCCCTTCCACATCGTTCCGAAATGATCTACGCAAAGAATCCACAAGTCGAGCTTGTCTGAGTAAGAGAAGATAAGGTCAGGGAAATTCTTCTGCATCCATTCCTTATCTTCGCCGCTCATGTTAGTGAGAAACCACTGGAATATCTCGATTCCGTCCCTGCCGTCTTCATTGTCATTTGTCCACTCTGGATACTCGATATTCTCAATTACTGATTCGTCATTCTCCACAATATTGTTGCAGAGGATAAACGCATTTCCAAGCCAGTGTACGGCTGTGTAATAATCTGTTATCATAATCATAATATTTAATGGGTTAAACGTCGTTCTGTGCAGATAGGCTGCACAGATTTGTTGAGGCTCAATAACCACGATACAGGATTCTCTTGACAAGCGGATATTCATAACCTCCGTCCTGTCCTACGCAGTAGGTAAAGCTCGGCTTGTTGCCACGCAGCTCAACCCACAGACGGGAAAGTATGCCACAGTTCTCGATTCTGCCGTACTTCATGTTGTGGAATACCTCGTCGTACTTTCTTTTCTGACAGCCCAGTGCTTGACAGAAGCCGTCAGACAGCTCACGCAGAGCGTTGTCGGTAAGCTCGAACGGACGCCATTTATAATGCTTATTATCGTAGATTTGTCCGCCTAAAAAGTCGCTCATTGTAAACTGCTGCTCGCCGTTTGCTCTAAGTAAGCCGGCGAGCGTCTTGTAAGTTCTTTTCTTCATAATCTTATTTTTGTTGGTTTGTAATTGTTCCTGCGTGCAATCGTCACGCAGGATTTTAAGGCATTAGCGACGGAAACGGCTCATATCCACGCCGTAAATCTTTGCAAGGCGCAGAATACCATTGGCGATGCGCTCAAACCATGTACGTACAAACTGCGAGGTTCTTGCGTCTGTTCTGCAATAACCCCACTCCGTGCCAACCTTGGCAATGTCATAGTTCGTAAAGGCTACGTTCACGGTAGAGCAAAGACCACTAATCCAGTATGTCAGTTTCTCCAGAGTAGACATTCTGCGCCTGTCGTTTTTGTAGATTTCATCGTAGAACATATCAAGCGCAAACTCAATGCGCTCCTTGTCAGACATAGACTCTACATCTACATCATCGGAAGAGATGGAGTCAAGGATGTAAGCATACATTTTGCCGTTCACTTTGTAATCTCGTGGGTTCTTTTTCATAATCCTAAAATTTTAAATGGTTGATAAAATGAACCCGTGACAAAACGTAACGGGTTGTTTAGGCTCAATCGTGATAAGCAATGGCTACAATCTCAACAATAGCGTCGTGAAAATCATTCTCAGATTTCGGATCATTGTAGTCGGTCATACGTGCGTTGTGCATCTTGCGAGCAGCAATCTTTGCCTTGTTTATCTGATACATCAACGAACGTTCAAAATTCTTGTCGCAATTTCTGTCTCTTAGCATAATTCAATGATTTAATTGGTTTGTATGTGCCTCCGAGGATGGAGGCTTTTTAGGTCGGTTCGTCCGTGCTGTACTTGAAGATAATATCACTGATACGCGTGTTCTCGTAGTAAAAGACAGTGGTGTGTAGCTTTGTGTTAGCATCAAGGGAATTTTCGTTGACACCGGTGCAGACGATTTCAAGCCATTGGATAATCCGTGACTTGATGTCCGAGCTGAGCGGATGGTCGAGAACTTCGAGGCGTACGGAACTTGAGCCGTATCTGTAACTTATCTTGACAACGTGACGATGGATAAATCCTATCAGCACGCCGTGTCCGTCGCAGCAATACGTATTATCGTCGAAAAGATCGTCGAAGAGAACGTCGCTACATAAGTCTTTCTCGTTGATAGGGCAGGGAAATTCTGTTTTCATAATTCTAAAATTTCATTGGGTAATAGTAGCGGAGAAATATCTCCGCTGTTTAGGCTATCTGCCGAAGTATTTGCGCTCGAAATCTTCGTAACTCTCGCAGTTGAAGACAACCGCAACGCATTTCAAACCACGGGCAATTAAACTCTGTTTGACTTCTTTTGTAAGTTGTTCGCCTGTGTACACCTCGAAAGGAGGGAACACGAAATAATTCTGTGTCATAAAAATTCTGTTTGGTTAATGGCAGACGGCACGAATTATCGTACCGCCCGATTTTAGGCTCTACGGCTCAATGCGTGAAAATACTGCGTAGGTATGTCTGCCTGTCTCGCTTTTCTTCATAAGCTCGGCAAACTTCACTGCGTCCTCACGGGTCGTAAACTCACGCACGACTCTCGGTGTAAAACTCGGGTAAAACTCAAGCACTACAAAATTTTTCTCTGTATTCATAATTATGTGATTTGGTTGGTTAATAGTTGGCAGCCAAACGGCTACCAGTTTAGGCTCTGAGTGTGCGGTGTGCGTTCACAAACGCAATGCAGGCGTTGCAGGCATCCTCGTTCTCTTTAGAGGAAAGAAATACAGCCAGAGTAAACGACCCAAGCGCTTTTCCATTGGAATACTCCTCGCTGACGTGAACAAAAACGCTTATGGAATGTAAATAACCGCCAGCACCCAAGCTTACGGACAGGGCAGGGTCGCCAATCGTTGAATACTGCAACTCCTGCAATTTTTTAAACAGCTCTTTTACGTGCTGCAACTCGCTTAATTGTTCTTGTGTCATAATTCTATAATTTAATTGATTAGATATTGTTGGCAGCGTTACACTGCCAGTTTAGGCTAATCGCTCACGTTGAAGAATAACAGCTCCTCGTCCTCGAATATATCAAGGCACAAATCGGGCTTGAGACAAGAGAAATAATAGAGCGTATCGCCACGCTTCTTGTACACGCCTATCCAAACGCCTGCGGGCAGCGTGCGGTTTTCGTTCGTTCCGTAAAACTCCTTTGTGTCTACGGACTCAAAGTGCACATGAATAAGCCACTGAGTGTTATCTAATCCCTCACGATTGATTGCGTCGAATACTTTGAATGTCTTTAATGTCATAATCATAAATTTATTGGTTAATAGTCCCTACGCAACTGCGTAGGATTTTAGGCGTTAGTCACTCCATCCACGTGCCGCCGTGAAACGTCAGGTTGTGTCCGTTCCACGTTCCGTGCCAGCGTCCATCTTTCAACTCCGTCACGTCTACATCTGCGTACAGCGACGAGCCGTCGCAGAGAATAATCATTTCTCTTTCTTCCATAATCCTAAAGTTTTTAGACAATGTAAGCCACGGTCAGAAATTTGCCGTCGTAACCAAGGAACTCAACGTGTGTGTAGATTTCCTGCATCTTTGCGAAAACTCTTTCCATAAACGCTGCACCTTTGCACTCAATTCTTCTTGTACTCATAATTTTGTAATTTAATTGGTTTGTAGAGGTAGCCAAACGGCTACCCTTTTTAGACTAATCTCGTTTTTCGAGGGCTACACTGACGAAATAAGGAAGACTCTCACATTTTACATCGTTCCATTCGCAGTTAACAACGGCACTCACATACTTGCTCTCCTGCTTGTGAATAAGACGGGTAATTGTACTTCTGCTTATAGTGGAAGATTTTTCCACCTCAAAACTGGCGTGAGCCATATTTCCGTCCTGTGAAAAATCAACAAGTCCCTGTCTTCTCGCTACTGCGACAATTCCGTGAAAAGCGTTGATAAAAACGTATTTCTCACCATCAAAATACACGTCGATGCGTGTGTGGTACTCTTGCGTCTTAAAGTATTCCATAATTCTAATTTTAGTTGTTAATGATGTGCGGACGCATCATTTGCGATACGTCCATTTTAGGCTTAGAAACAACGCGGACGAGAGCAATGACGTTCTATCTCCTTCGCTTTCCTGTCTGCTTTCGCAGCTCTCCGTGAATACTCACGCTCGTCAAGGTGTCTTCTCTCACACTCAGCTGAAATAACTCTCTTGTAGCTTGCCACAATCGCAGCAAGAAACATTCTGTCTCCGTTTGTCATAATTCTTTTGGTTTTGGTTGATAGAGCCACCCAAATAAGAGTGGCGTTTTGGCGTGAACTATTCGCTGACATTGAAGAAAAGAACTTCTTCTTTGTCGTTGATACTCAGATGTAAGTCAGGAGAGAGCTTGTCAATTAAACCCATCCTTTCATGGTTCCATTTGTAGACCGCTATCCACGCTCCCACAGGAAGCGTGTGACTTTCTCTCGTTCCGTAGAACTCTTTTGTGTCCACAGGGATGACGTGCCAATAGATATTCCACTGACCATTGTCAAGTCCTTCACATCTGATTGCTTCAATCAATAAAAATGTCTTGAACTTCATAATCCTTTGTCTTTAATTGGTTACTTATCGTACTGCCCGACTTGCAGGCAGTTTTTAAGGCTGAATTTTTCAGAACACAAAATCCACATAAACAAGGCGTGAACCTTTGAACTCGCTCCAATAATTCACATTGTCGTACTTGTACGCCTCGAATTTTTTGGAACTTCTGTTGTACTCGTCACGCACCCAAACGGGAGCGGACTCCGAATTTGCCAAGCGGAAAAACTCGTCACGCTTGACTCTGCGCATTTCTATCTGTCTCATAATTCTGTAAGGTTGATTTATCGTACTGCCCCACATCGCAGGGCAGCATTTAGGCTGAAAGTTTCCAAGCGCAATTATCGTACTAATCACTCTCCACATTGCAGCCGAACAGGAATTTTTCCAAGCGCAGCGTACTGCGGTACAGCTCAACGCAGAACCATCGACCATTTTTCGTACTCGTCCAGATGAACGTCACAAGAAGAGCGTAGAAAATTCCAAGCACATTCCCAATTATCGTACTGCTTACAAGCAACACACACGGGAGCAACTGGATAATTCCAAGCACAATTATCGTACTTGAATAGATAATCTGTCTTTTGTTCATAATCTTATAATTTTATTGGTTGGTATTGTTGGCAGCGCAATGCTGCCATGATTTTGGACGCTCGCTATTATACGATTGAGTAACCAAGACACAAAGCGTAAAATACTACATAGCACATGGTTGAGAAATAAATAAACTCTTTCATAATTCTATTTTTAATTGTTAATAAAATGGTTAATGGTGGCAGCCTGTCGGCTACCTTTTAGGCTAATCGCTCACGTTGAAGAATAACAGCTCCTCGTCCTCGAATATATCAAGGCACAAATCGGGCTTGAGACAAGAGAAATAATAGAGCGTATCGCCACGCTTCTTGTACACGCCTATCCAAACGCCTGCGGGCAGCGTGCGGTTTTCGTTCGTTCCGTAAAACTCCTTTGTGTCTACGGACTCAAAGTGCACATGAATAAGCCACTGAGTGTTATCTAATCCCTCACGATTGATTGCGTCGAATACTTTGAATGTCTTTAATGTCATAATCATAAATTTATTGGTTAATAGTCCCTACGCAACTGCGTAGGATTTTAGGCGTTAGTCACTCCATCCACGTGCCGCCGTGAAACGTCAGGTTGTGTCCGTTCCACGTTCCGCGCCAGCGTCCGTCTTTCAATTCTGTTACGTCTACTTCTGCGTACCGCGACGAGCCGTCGCAAAGAATAATCATTTCTTTCTCGTTCATAATCCTAAAATTTGTTGGTTTGTAGTAGAGCAGCCGCAAAGGCTGCCCTATTTGCCTGGGACGTGCATCTTTGCACCGCGTTCATCCGAATATTACTCCGAGTAACCAGCTCGCTGAGTCACGGCTCACGCCCCGCCCTGTTTTAATGCTGTGGCTGCATCCCGATTTCTTGGCAGACATACGGGGAAACTGTATAGTTTTTATGGTGACTTCTCACCAGTATGTAAGTTCTTGCAGAGCCGTGGCGCACGTTCTCGCACGCCCTTATAGGTTGCTCACTCTATCCACCACGATAGAGGTCGATTTCCCGCGAATTTCACGCGGACGCTCTTAAAACGTAGAATATGAATTATGAATAGCTCCCAAAGTTTCAAATTTTGCAGTTCGAGAAATTCCCGCCTATTTCCTTACAGGAAAAATCTCGCTTGCAAAATCCCATAACAAAGGGCGTGACACGTCCGACACGTATCACCATTTATTTAAATAAATCTGTAGATCGATTGCTTTTAGATTTTGGCACGTTGCGCAGAAAAAAGCACAACGAGGAACACCCACACACCACGATGAGGTATCTAAAAACGTGTGGGAAAATAAAAGACCAGAGAAAAACGGCGGGGAAAAATAAGGACACAGAAAACCGCTTGCAACTCAAAACGAACTGCAAGAAAAATTTAGGTGGGGCGGTTGTTTACCGCCCCACCTAAATACGTTCGGTGTTAGCTTATAATTTGAGCATACCGGCTAAGTACATTTGTTCGGCTTGTTCCTTTGTTATGCCGAACTTTGCAACGGCTGCATTTAACGCCCGTTCTTTGCGTGCTAACTCATTAGAGCGTTTAGCGTATTGCTGTACAAAAGTAAATGCTTTAACAACAAAAGAATTAACCTTATTTGTTGTGTTTACCATGTTCGGCAATTTGTCAAGAAGTCCCAGACCATACAATGAGCGGTAACTAAACCACTTTGTTGTATTTGTTTGCGCTGCAACCTCCGCAACCGCAACCGCAACCGCTTTTTTAAACGCCTTGAGCGTTTGTTTGTCGGCGTTGGCTGTTTTCAGTTGGTAAGCCTCAAGACGTTCTTTTGCCTTCTCGTAGTCGGTTTTTAATTGCTTGTAGCGTTCATCCGTTTCGCTTGCATCGTCTAAAATTTCTTTTAGACGGCTTGCAAGTTCTTTTGTTTCGTCTTCTGCAACCTGTTCAACCCACGGCAAGAACATTTTTGTATAACTCGGGTTTTCCTGTTCCTTTGCTAACTTCTGGGCGTTCTCAACTGTGTTGATTAACTCTGTGTTTCTGTTTTCTACTTTAGTAGCTTTCATAATTCTATATATTTAAATTGGTGAATAAATTTTAATTACTTCTAAAGTCTTTGCAACAACCAAAGAAAACCATTAATTTTGCATTGGTGAATAAATTAAAGCGTTTCGCTTTAGTTGTTGGCGGTGTAGTCTACATTGGTAGGCTGCACCGCTTTAGTGTATCACTATTTTAAAGACCGCCACACACAGGGTTATTACCTTTGCCCTGTGCGTTGTCGTGGGTGTTTCTCCCTTTTGACACTACAAAGGTACTACAATTTCCGACCAAAAACAAACATATTAACACATATAACATTGTTATAACTAACTGATTTTCAGCGTGTTACACATTTTAACGACGGTTAATTCTTATAATATGGCACAATATTTGGTTAATTTATGTTTAACAAATTCAGAAACAAGCCGAATTTAAATATATTTAATGAGTCGTGAAACATTATATTTATACACTTTAGGAATTAATATAAATGTATAAAATGCTGATTTTCAAGCGGTTACAATTTTATATAATATTAGGCAAGTGTGAAACGTAAAATGCATGTTTAGCACTTTTTAACTTTATATTATTGCATATAATATAAAGAAAACAGGGTGCACCCCCCTGAGAATTGACTATTTGACGGCATAGTCACCTCTTTTAAAAATTTTTTCTTCCGATTTTTGGCTTTGTGTAAACTTATGTTCCCATTTGTTAAAAACTGTAAACTTGTATATTTATGTATATTTGGTTTTATTAACTTCCTGGCGGTCGAAACTGGGAAGTGGAACGTCTCTTTGTCGCCGAATAGCTATGTATATTTATTATACACTCGATGTAGGATAAAAATGCACCAAAAACCTCGTATTTACGGGAGTTTGTGTATGATTGTAGAACTTATTTTGTACCTTCGTTTCAGAGGCATGTGAGGATAGGGGTTGAGAACCTTATCATACACTACCTACACAAACCCCGTGTTTATCGGGGATTTGGCTGTATTTGGAACCTACATTAATCGTTCATTTTCTGTTAATCGGAATTGACCGTCTCTACGGACTGGTTTTATCAGATGCAAAAGTAGTAAAATTAATTGTAAAAGTATGGGAAACGGAATTGAAAACCTCATGGAAAGACTTGAAAAAGAGTTGGAGGAGGAAAAGATGGCGAGGATTAAGCGTCGCAGATGGCGCAGGCGTTTCATGTTGTTGATGGTATTCGGAGTGATAATGTTTTCTATTTCTGCCGTAACGGCTGCATTCACCAAGTCATTGGTAGCTGGATTTATGGTACTGGGTCTTGTATGTATGCTCTCATATCCGCTTTATCAATTATATAACGAATATGAATTATAAAGTCGGGAATTACAGAGGATAGCATGTTTAGTATGCCGATGAAAGAAGCTATAGGTTATTTTAAAATAATGGTTTAAATGAAGAAAAAAAAATAAAAATAGACGAATACTCTACGGGTATCACAATTTGCGCGAGTTATCGGAAAGAGCTTTGCGAAATCTTGATGGAGCGATGGATAATGCCCATGATGTAGCTGTGATGCGCTATGTGTTGTTGCAGTTCACTAATTGGTTCAAGACTGACTTCAAGAAACTGCCACTATTCGAGAGCGACCCGTTTGTTGACGACTGGTGTAACTGTATGGCGAGGGAGATATACCGTTATATGTCAGACATTACAAAGAAACAAGAAGGTAAAAACAAGAACAAGGTATGAAACAGGAGTTATTGAATGATTTGCAGCGTCTGCTGAAATGCCCTATACCAAAGGGGGAGTATGCCGGTGAGGGTGCTCTTCACGCATGGTACTGCGAGGCGTGTGAGTTGAAAGAGCGTATAAAATCAGGAGAGCCTATAGACATACAATGGGCGACTCGTCCTCTCAATGTGCTTGTGGTATCTGGTGACGGCACGCTGCCTGATGGAGGTCGGTATGGTTGTTGCAATTTTATGCGTCATCCACGTCAATATTACGATGCGGCAATATTCTTTCGTTACTTTGTGTTTGCCATTATTGTTTATCACAGCAATAACAACCCTACGGAGGACGACATAGCTGCCTACGAGCTTGCGCTGCGCGAGATGGAGGAGATATGGGTGCCGTTCAAAGAAAGGAGTAGCAACAATGATTAACAGAGAGGACATTAAGGAGGGCTTGAAGTTTAGGATGCCCAACGATATAATCAGGAGGAAGTATCAAGTGGCGAGCTTTCGTGGTGCCACGGATATGTGTGAGTTTATCCAGTATCTGACAACGCTGAAAACTCCGCGCGGAGACAAAAATTATGCAACGCTCCAAGTACCGCTTTTCGAGGTGTGCGGCGGTCCGAAACCGATAAGCTCCGCCGATAAGAAAGACCCGCATTGCTCATGGGTCGGCGAGTACATCAAGGTTCGCAGCGATGCGATCTGGAAGAAACCGTTCTACATATCCCTGAGCGACGTGATGCAACACGGATTAGTTGACAATAAAACCCTAAAGGACGTGTTGCGTAATGAGCGTGAGGGTAAGTCCACGCGGTTAATCCCAAAGAAGTGTGTAGCGTTCCGCGACATTACCAATGGCATGTACGACACCTTCAAAGCGAAGAACCACGACTACGGCAATAGCTTCTCGGAATTGTTTGCGGAGTGCGGTATGACATACGCCTACGGGCACCTGTCCGAGAAGCTAAAGCGCGTGAAGTCACTGATGTCTGACGAGGCGAAGGTGAAGGGCGAGAGTATGAAAGACTCCTGCTTGACCTTGCGAACTATGCGATACTTACGATTATGGAACTTGATAAAACGAAGAAATAATTGCAACTTAAAATCTAATAATATGCAAGAGATTGTATTTAGAAGTAACGATAATCAGGCACTGACAACGAGTATGATTGTTGCAGAGAAGTTTGGTAAAGAACATAGCGACGTTCTTAAAGCTATAAAAAGTTTATTTACGACAGGGGAAAAATCCCTTTTCGTTGGGAACCAGCAACTTGCGAAGATGTTTTCCCTTACGGAGGTGGAACAGCCGATGCCTGTTGGTGGCGGTGTGAAGAAGCTGCCTATCTACGTTATGAACCGTGACGGCTTTACACTGCTTGCTATGGGCTTTACCGGTGCGAAGGCGTTGGCTTTTAAGTTGGAGTATATGAACGCCTTTAACGCCATGGAACAACAGATACGTCAGAGTTCGGGCGTTCCGCAGACGTTCTCCCAGGCTCTTATGCTTGCTGCCAAGCAGCAGGAGCAGATAGAAGCGCAGCAGAAGCAGCTTGAGATGCAGAAGCCGAAAGTAGAGTTCTTTGAAGCAGTGGCTGAAAGCAAGACCGCCATCGACATCAAGGCTGCTGCGAATACCCTCCACTTCAAAAACATCGGCAGAAACAAGTTGTTTGAAATTCTGCGCAACGCGAAAATACTCATGTGGAACAATCTCCCATATCAGAAGTATGTTGACTGTGGATATTTCCGCACGATAGAACAGAAATACACGACGCATGACGGTGTGAAAATTAATATCAAGACCCTCGTCTATCAGAAGGGAATGGATTTTATCCGTAGAACACTGAGTAATTTGGGTTACAAACAAGTTGAGCAATGACTAAGGACTGGAGCGGAAACAGCAAGAGCACCTTCATAACAATCGGTGCGAGCAATCACACGGACAAGGAGCGTGAGGAGCACGACTTCTACAGCACATCGCCCGAGGCTATAGACAAGCTCTTAAAGCACTTCCCTTTGCCGAAGAAGATATGGGAGTGCGCTTGTGGTACTGGATGCTTGTCAGAGCGTCTTGTCGAGTTCGGGCACGATGTCGTGAGCACCGACCTTATAGACCGGGGTTACGGCGATGTGCAGGACTTCTTTAAAGCGGATACGATGCCCGACAGCTGCAAGTGCATACTGACCAACCCACCCTACAAGTACGCACTGGAGTTCGTGCTGCACTCGCTTGGCTTGCTTCCTAACGGAGGCTTGTGTGTGATGTTTCTCAAGACAACGTTCCTGGAGGGCCAGAAACGCTACGAGAGGCTCTATAAGAACACGCCACCTAAGTATGTACTGCAATTCTCAAAGAGAGTGCTGTGCGCAAAGAACGGCAAGTTCGCTGCAATGCGAAATGGCGGCGGCAGTGCAGTCAGCTACGCATGGTTTGTATGGGAGAAAGGTTACAACGGAGAAACAACCGTAAAATGGATATGAGCAAAAACAGATACCGCAACAAGGCACCCTACTCTACCCTGCATCCCGACGCAAGGCACTGGACTCGCAAGGGGAACTCGTGGAAGCAGAAGGTTGGCTACGATACCGAGGATGAGGCATGGGAGTTTCTTGAGCAGAACCCGAAGCTGAAAACAATGGGAGAACGTCCGTATTTCTGCGAACTGTGCTCTAAGTGGCATATCGGAAGGTTGCACAAATAAATATTGAGGATATGAACGTGAAAAGATGGTTGAATGACTGGAGTGCAGAAATGTGTTTTTTATCACTTTTTGCCTTAGCGGTTTTAATCTTTGGTTTTGTTATTTGGCAAAGTGAAAAATACAAGAACGGCGGATTTGTTAAAGACGATACGGTATGGTATTCTGCAACCATTGTTATCCATTACCCTGACAAAGCGGATAGCATAAACATCCGTACATGCAGGGTTCCGTATGTTCGTGTCGGGAGAGGGTGGAATAGCTTGAACTATACAGATCCGTTAGGGTATCATTATATCAAATCTATTGCGCCAATAGAAATAGTTGACATAGTTAAAATAAAATAGTTGAGATATGAAGAAGTTTTTATTATTTGCATTAGTTGCGGTGGTGTCGCTATTGGCATCGTGTAGCAGGAGTCAGAGATTCCAAGGAGGCAATCGTAAGTTGTACGACACTATTACGGTTTACTCTGTCGATAAAATCGTAGAAACGTCTGGTAACAAAGAGTCGTTTGATACAGAGACCTATTATCTTGTGGCTACAGATAAGGGAGCGTATCGTATAGATTTGTATGGAGTCTGGGGTAATGCCCAACTCGTTGGAGTTATAAAACAAGGTAGGACATATATCGTTAAAACACAATGGTTTGATGCTCCAATCATTAAGGAATACAAGCGTATAACTAAGCTAATTCGTGAATTATGAAGAAGAAAGGATATTACGAATATACACCGCAGATTTACCCAAGGAAACTTTGGGTGATGTACAATACGTCGGAAGAAGAAATAGACAAATGCTTTACTAACATGAAAGGCGAGCCTCTTGTTCACAACGGCGAGCCTATGAACGAAGGAAACTACGGAGGTATGGTTTATGACGAATGTATGAGTAAAGCAGGGAAATACTTCGGTAATCTCGTTGTCTTTCCAAAGAAGAAGGATATGACTATGAAAAATATCTGCCATGAGGCATATCATGTTCTATCGTCTATCAACGATGCGTGCGACTTGGAAAGGATGTATAACGGCAGAAATGAGCACCAGGCATACCTTATGGGTTGGATATGTAATTGTATCAACAACGCTCGTTTGGGAGTCGGTGATTTTATAGAAATTAAAGACAAGGAGGAATAGCTTATGTTTTTGGGATTTGAAAACTATCGCGACATTGATGTGCTAAAAGGAAAAACACTCGTTGAGGTCGAGAGAAGCCATTATGACTCAAACGATGCTTTGTTTTTCAAAACCGCTGATGGAGAATTTTACATTATGACGCACCACCAAGAGTGTTGCGAGAATGTATATATAGATGATATTTGCGGTGATTTCGCTGATTTGCTGAATGAGGAAATACTGACAGCGGAAGAGTTAAACAACGACTATCCTGTAGATGAAGAATGTATTGAAGATACTTATACTTGGACATTTTATCATTTAGCAACGTTCCATGGGGATGTCACTATTCGATGGTTTGGAACAAGTAACGGCTATTACTCCGAGAGTGCGGAATTTTACAAAATTAGTGAGGAAGATTATAATGTTCATGTAAATAAGAACAGCTTATGATTAAGAAAGGAAATGAACGCAAGGAGCATTATAAGTGCAAAAACTGCGCGATGTTCGCGGACGAGGATGCAGACAGCGCATCCTACTGCCTCGCCAAAGACCTCTACACGTTCGTAATGGGCGAAGATGAGGCTTGCGAGGAGTTTGTAAAGTGGAACGGTAAGAAATAATAAACAAAAACAAAATGGAAAGAGAGAAGATGGTAATAGAACTTTGTGGCGGCAGGATGCCTGAAAAGGCGCACGATGCCGACGCGGCGTATGATGTGTTCACCAAGGAAGACGTAAAAGTGCTCGACTATGAGCGCTATGCAATACCGCTCGGCTTCAAAATACAGCTTCCGAAACATTTGGCAGCAGTTATACAGCCAAGAAGCGGTATGTCTGCCAAGGGTATGTACGCTCAACGACTGTACGATGACGGATTTGTTAAAGAGGTGAGAATTGATGCCGATGTTAAACTTGGCTTGATAGATAGCGGCTATACCGGCGAGGTGAAAGCAATCGTGAAAACCTTTGGAATAGGCAGTTATCTGTCAAAGAAAATTATTATCCCAGCCGGCACCAAGATAGCACAGATGCGCATTGTGGAAATACCGAACACGGAACTTGTGAGTGGTGTCATCAAAAAAGAAGAAAATGATGACAAGGAAAATGACGACAAGAAGCGTGGCGACAACGGTTTTAATTCAACAGGAGTAAAATAACATGGCAAGCAAGACATACATCGGCATAGACCCTGGCTCAAAGGGTTTCATAGCAGTAATGCACCCTGACGGCACGCGCGAGTATTGCTCCTTGCAGGATTGTGACTATCACGATATTGCGCTGTTTCTGAAAAACATCAAGACGGTGTGCGAGGAAAATTGCGTGTGCTGTATGGAGGAGATACACGCCATCTTCGGTTCGTCGGCAAAGTCCACATTCTCGTTCGGAGAAACGTTCGGATTACTGCAAGGTCTGTTGATTGCGCTTGAGATACCCTATCATCTTGTACCTCCGAAGACTTGGCAGAAGGAGATTTGGATAAACCATGATAAGGTTGTCAAGAACAGCGGCGAAAAGAAAAGCACTGACAACAAGGCGACATCCATCAACGCCGCAAGACGATTGTTTCCGACCGAAGATTTTAGACGTACAAGCAAGTGCAAGAACGTAGACGATAACAAGTGCGATGCAACGCTGATATGCGAATACGGGCGAAGGAAATGCCTTTAAAGAAGATAAAACATTGTTTAACTAAATAAGTATAGATATGGATTTTGGAAAGAAGTTATATTGCGGCAATTTTGTGGTTACAAAGAAGTCGCGCAGTCTAAGTAAGCAGGAGTTGAAGGAACTCCGCGACAAGGAAGGTATCCGTGAGGATGTCCGCAAGCATCTGACACGAGGCTCGCTTCCGTACATTTGCGTCGAAACGGTCGGCGGCGGATGGAAGGTGGAGTTTGGCATCGGCACGACGATGTTCGAAGCAATCGACGCGCTCGGCATGGTTCGTGACGAGAAAGGCGATTGGCGCACTCACGGAACGGAAGGCAAGAACGCAGAGGCTATCTTTACCGGCATGTTCGTTGATACTACCGTCGTTGGTGATGCGGAGTATCAGACAGCAAAGATGAAAGCCATGAGCGAGTATATAGAACGAAACACAAAGCATGACAACGAACAGCTATGGGTGGAAAAGTAGAGAAGCTTTCGGCTAAGATGAAGTCGCAGGCAGTCGGCTTGGGTCTGTGCCAGCAATGGACTGACGAATGGGCCGACGGCACGTCGAAAGACGAGCTTGTCGAGAAGTTTGTCAGAGGCATTGACTTCTGCATAGAACACAACTTTCCGTCATGCGAAGTGATACGGAAGGAGTTCGGAGATGTCATTCACGACCACGGCGTGTACGTGGACGAGAACGTGCTTGCGGACGACAAGCCGACGGTGATATTAAACGGAGAGTGCGTCGCAGGACTGACCTACTCTGGCAAGAGCTGCGGCGACATATATGTAAGGCATGACTGCGAGGCGACTGTATTTGTAAACGACCTTGCGAGAGCGTTTATCAACATGTACGACAATGCGGAGGTGGAAGTGTATTGCGAAGAGGGTGCAAAGGCTTTCGTCTATCTGCACGGCGGCAGGGTCAGAAAGACGCGAGGTGATGTCACAATTAGAGAAAAACACAAGGAGAAGGAAGAATGAAAAGAAGTAGTGGTGAGGCGATAGATTCGCTGTACGGGCAGTTGAAGGCGTTGAGTGCAGACGCGAAGTACGGCTTCGGTATGTACAGAACCGACTGGGGCAAGGTGAACAGCGAGAGCTGGAACAGGCTCCTGGTAGGCTTTTGCAAGAGTATCAGGGAACTTGCCAAGGACTGCCCTGTAAAATATTTTGCAGGAGCGTTCTATACATTCAACGGAAAAATATACGAGGTGGTGGAGCCGATTGTTGTGGAGCAGGCTTACCAGTTGCTTATGGAGGACTTGTTCATAGCACCCGTGCTCGGTCGTTCCACAATCAGAAAGGAGTCGTTCATCGACACAATCAAGAACTACAACGTGCTTGTTCCGCAGTTCGATGTTGTGGCGTTCGCCAACGGTGTCGTTGACTTCGGCCTTGCGCGTGTGGCTCCTACGGCGATGCCGTTCTCTCCGCATTATCATGTGACTTACTATCATCCGTACAACTTCGATCCGAAAGCGAAGTGCAAGAAATGGGAGAGATTTCTGCTTGATGTGCTGCCAGACAAGGACTCGCGTGACATCTTGCAGATGTTCATGGGTCTCGGCTTGGTGCAGCGCGGTGACGCATACAATCCGTATGAAGGTAAAATGTCCGACAAAATAGAGCTGTGCCTTATGCTTATCGGTAGCGGAGCAAACGGAAAGAGTGTGATATTTGAGGTTATGTGCGCCCTGTTCGGCAAAGACCGCATATCAAAAATGGACTATGCGGAACTTACCGCTGACGGTGACGAGGGCATGAGAGGGCGCTACCCTATCCGTAACGCCATCTTCAACTGGTCTTCCGACTCCGACCCGAAGAAGTTCGGACGCAAGAATACTGGTATGTTCAAGAGGCTTGTGAGCGGAGAGCCCGTACCGTACAGAAAGCTGGGCGAGAACGTACTGGAGTCAAAGAGCCTTCCATACCTCATCTTCAATCTCAACGAGCTTCCGTTCCCCGAGGATGTCACGCTCGGCTTTATCAGACGCTTGCAGTATGTCAGCTTCGACGTTACAATCCCCAAGGAGAAGCAGAATCCGCGTCTTGCGGCGGAGATTATCAAGGAGGAGCTTTCAGGTGTGTTCAACTGGGTTCTTAAAGGCGAGCGTATGTTGAGAGAGCGTAAGTTTCAGTTTCCGTCTGCGGAAGGTTCGCGCAAGCAGCTTATCCTTTCATATCTCGGCACACAGCCCGTGCTGGCATGGCTCAAGGCGTATGAGATACGCTGTGACAAGGGAACGAAGGGCGAGATACCAGTTTGGATAAACGCCAAGACGCTGTACGACAGCTTCAGACAGTTCTGTGAGGATAACAATCTTGAGGAAAAGGAGATACCGTCACAGCAGAAGTTTGGCAGAGTGATGTGGAACTCCTGCAAGTTCTACAAGAAGCGCACGCCAAGCGGAGTTATCTACGAGACATACGGCATCACGGAAGCAGACCTTGCGGAGCACTTCCTCATATCCAACATGAAGAGCGCGGAAGAGACGCAGGAATACAGCTTTATCAAGGACGACCTGCCTGCAAAGAAAGAAGAGTAAACAGAGATAGTTATGGAAGAGTGTATCATTAAAATCATCGAAGATAAGTATGCTCTCGAAATGGGCCTGCGTATCATCATGGAGACGGCAGAAAGAAAGGCACTTCCAGAAGAGGTTTTTCTGCCGACCTTCAATGACAGTTTGATTGAAGAAACGTTCATGGCGACGCTTGAAAAGGTTGCCGGCAAGAAGTACAAGTAGAAACAGGAATAGCCTTGCAGCAAAGAGATTACTGCAAGGCTATTCCTGTATTTATTTATCTTTCTTGTTTTTATAAAGAAGGCAATTTTTGCACGAAGTGGGATAGTTGATTGGTACATAGTAGTGAACCGTATTGTTCTCCACATCTATCTCATCCTGCTTGATTTTGTTATAGTCCGCCTCAAGCGACACAATCTTCAGCCAGTCAGGAGAGCCTTTCTTGGCTTTCTTTTCAGCAGCTACCAGCTTGCGCAGAATGGATTCCTTTGAAGTTTCCTTTGCAAGTTCCTCTGCGGTTATCTCGTCGTTCCTTGGCGAGTTTGTGCCCTGTACATCCGCGATGCGCGCCTGAACTGAGTCGAGTGCTTCGAGCTTCTCAATCTCGCGAAGCAGTTCGGCTTTGGCCCAGTTTAGGCCCTGGCCTTGGAAGGCTACATTCCAAGCGTCGCCTTTACCCCACCCTGCCGCACGCAGGTCGGCATATATAAGATATGAAATATCCGCCATGTTGTACTGCTTTTTCAACTTGTACATATAGGCAGACAATGTGTATTCTGACATAATTACTCCTCCTCTTTTTTGTAAACAAATTTAACATAGCAAACGCACCTGTAGTGCAGTGGCGGGAACGGGTCTCCGAAGTGGTGCAGATACGTTGTCTCATCATCGCAGTGCGCGCACGGATACGAACTTCCTCGAAAGATATAGTAGCCTATCGCCCCATGTTCCTTGCCGTACTGCTGTTCAGCTCTACCCCATGCGACGGCTACCATTTGTCGCGCATTGCGGACGATGTTCTGATACGCCGAATGAAATACGCCCTTGCCGTATGAAGGCGTGGCGATGTTTATATCCTCCTTTCTTGCCTTCGTGATTACGGACGTGGTGTACGGGTCTTTATATCCAGTACGTATTGCGGACATGAGCTGCGAGTCGGTGTATTTCATCAATACGCCAGCCTTGCACATACGCACCATGTCCTCCGCAAAGTTTTTCAGATAACTGGTGGTTCGCTCCATTGATGTCTTGCCGAACACCTTTGACACAAGAAAGGCTTCCGTGCTCTCCGTGCCGATATTCAATATCGAGCACGCGGTCTTGGCACAGACAGCAATGTCATTTTCTATTCCGTCAGCAACGCCTAACGCAATGCGCTGTGAGGCCGCAATAAACCCATTCTCGTTTGTCAGTGTCGCTCCCCTCCTGTATTTGGAAGCGAGCGACACTATCTCACGGGCAACCTTAAACAGTCGCTTCTGTACGCGCGACTCGCAGGCTATCTGCGCTTTGGTTCTATTAAGTGCGTATTCCTGTGACTCCATGAATTACTTTTTTAGATTCTTATCCCAGTTGTTGCGTCCAGGATAATTGCCGTTCTCGTCCCATGCCTTGTCAGACCTCTTCGGTCTGCCTCTTTTGCCGCGACCAGTGTTGATGTCGTCGCCAGGCTGCTGATTGTTAATTTTTGCAAGCGCTTCCTCCTGCTCGATGTTGTTCTCAACCTGTGCCTCCTGGCGTTGGATGTCGATGAGCAAGTCCTGCTGGTCTTCCTCTTTCTGCTCGCGCATGATACGAGTAAACTCGTCGTTCTTCGAGAACTTGGAATTGCGCTCAGAAGCAGTCTGCTTCGAGAGGAATTTGTTCTGAACCGCAGTGGCCAGGTTAGTGATAAGCTCAGTGTCGTTCTGATGGATATAGCTCTCAATCCACGCATTGACCGGCAGTGCAACCATTGAGGCCATACAGTTGTTCTCCGTTCCGATACCAAACTTAGTTATACGCACCAACTGGTCGAGGAACGGCTGCAATCTCTGTGCGTCGTTCATGGCAGCTTCGAGGGCTGGAGAATACAGCAGCTTGATTGCAACGCCCGGCAGGTCTCCCGATTTGAGTTCGGGCGGCTTCACGGTAAACGAAAGCTCGTAGATGAGGTCATAAGACTTGTTGAGCTGTGTAGCGAAGGCGTTTGACGCGTCCGTGCCATTGAGGAACTCCGCCTTGCCGTCCGTGTCGGTAATCATGATCGTCTTAGCAGCGCCGTTCGTATCGCCCTTTATCTCTATCTCATCCCCCTCGCCGGTAAGCGTAAGTATCGGGAAGGCATACGCCTTGTTGTTCTCGCAGAGATACGAGAACGCCTCCTCATAATCCTCGATGTTGCGCTGTACGGCAGACCAGCAAGGGCCGTCCTCGTTGCGGGCGTATGCTACAGGTATGAACGGGAAGCCGTGTCGTTTCTCCTCGACGCAGGCATATTCGGACGCACCGAAGATAGACGCGACCTTTCTAATGGCATTTCTCGCAGTGCCTCCCGACAGGTCTTTCTTGAAGCGGTAGAACTTTTCCTTGTCCCATGCTTCAACCCACTCGATGCGCTCCTCTCCTTCCTCGTCATAGTCCACATACTTGCGTGCAAACGCAATCAGTTCGCCGGTAAGCGGGTCGTATCTCGGAAACAGCGTGTCGCCACGGTCGAACGAGAGTGTTCTCGTTCCGAATTTGCCGTCGCCGTCGAAATAGCCTACAATGGCACAGTCTGCAACCTTCATGTATGCAGATACCGCCTCGAAGAAGCGTATCTCCATATCGTGCATGAGCCAGCCCTTCTTGTATTTCGTGAGCAGCTCTTGTAGTTTCTCTTCGCTACCTTCTTCGGTTCCCTCCGCAAGCTCGAACTGAATATCGTTGCCAGTCACATGAAGAACGTGCTTGGTGTAAATAACCTGCTGAAAGGCAAACGCGGTGCGCTGAATTTTCTGCACGCACCAAAGTCCCGTTTCCGGGTTCTTCTTCCAGATGTCGGGATATTGCTGCGGGTCGCAAATCCTATGTCCTGACGGATAGAACTCGCGCAAGAAGTCCTGCTGTGTTTTGATGTTGCGATACAGCACATCCGCAGGCATACAAGGGTCTTCGTTCTCGGAAAACTCACGGTCTATAATTCCGTGTTTCATATAACCCTTCGGGGTTACTTCGTAAAACGGCTTTCGGACGAGCAGCTCCCGCACGTCCTTTACATTGTTCAAAGCATCCATAGTCCTTTTATCTTTTTGTGTTTCTTTTTAGTTAAGCTGAAAATCATTATATATAGCCATGACTCGAAGAAGTCGGGCGAGTGCCCTACGTACCGTTTAGCCATCTTCTTAGGCAGTAGCTTGAAGCCTCTGTCGTCGCTGTTGTCGTCGCGGCGCAGCATCTTTCTCTCCTTCTGTAAAATCTGACGCAGCGGCACCTTGTCAAATCCGTCTCCCGAATACTTGCGTTCAAGCAGCGAAGACTCTATCGAGATTTGTTTTTCCTTTATCATCTTGTAGAACAGGAAGGCGCATTGTGATTTAAGGTCTTTGTACAGGAACTTGATGCCCTTTTCTTCCTGGTGTGTCATAGCGACAGGTGCTGCCTGGTTGTTGAACGGTACGGCATCGGCAAAGAAACCTTTGAAATACTGACCGATACCCTGCAAGTCGTAAGTGAAGTTGCACCCCTCCACTCCCCATTCACGCAGCTTCGCCTGCACCGCAGACACGAGCGTTTGAGAGTCGAGTCGCATTACTACAAGGTCTTTGCAGTGCCATCCCTCCCACAGCCACATCACAAAGTTGTCGCCGCCGGTGAAGGCAATGTCGGCGGATGCACGCCGCACTCCATCTCCGACCTGTACGGCATTGTCGAATATTTCTTCGAGGTCTGCCATCTTTATCATGTCGTCGCCTGCGGACTTCCAGTTCCAGTTGGCTTCGAGGTCGCGCATACGTTGCTCCTCGTCCTGTTGTGCAAGGTTGGCGAGATATGATGCGTCGGTAGAGATAAGTTTGATGTTTTCCGATACGTCGGCACGAATGAATGTGGCGGATTTGATGAACATTTCGAGCTTGGTATATCCGAGTTCGGCATAGCTTTCTTTCCACAGCTTATCTATGATACCTCCGCATTGTTCGTAAACCTCCTCTCGCGTATCTCCCCAATAGATTGAGTCGGGAGTATCTCCGTCCATGAAGCAGTAGCGTATGACTCCGTCACGCTCGGGGATAATGTATCCATCCTCGTCTACCCACCAGTCTATGAATTTGCGCACCCACGACTCAGGATCAGGGTTGCACGTTATCCAGAAGCGGTTGCGGATTTGCGAGGCGTTACGGTTGTTGGTAAGCAGATACTTGAACTTCTTGTACGGACACTGGGTTCCCTCGTCGATGCACACGTATGCGAACTGACGGCCCTGGAAGCGGGTCTTGAAGTCCTGGTACGAGCCTGCGTAGTATGAGAATTTTAGCCAGCCTCCGTTGGTGAAGTTCCACGTCATATCATTCTGCGACTTGTTGTATGTGCCGAACTGCGAGAAGAGCTTGTACGAGTCCGTTACAAGCGATTGAAGGTCATCCTTCTCGTTACGCAGGATTGTTGCATGGAACTCAGGGTTCTTGATGTCTTTCAACACCTCCATGAGAGAACTAAAACTCTTACTACCTCCTCGCGAGCCTCCGACTATCTTAATATCAGCATCAATGGCAAGCATACGCTCCTGTCCGCCACGTTGAGCGATAATCTTCAACCTGTCGGGATGCTTCTTGTCTTTATCTCTTAGTGATTGAATGTACTCTTGAGTGTAAACAGGCTCTCCGTTATCCAATTTCAACCCTGAAAAACAACTTTTCTGCATATATATACAAAATATTTATGCAAATATATCGAAAATATTTGGTTAATTGTATATTTATTCATATTTTTGCGAAAGAAAAATGTATATTTATACATTAATGGTAGAAGAACTACCGGAAACCAACACTAAAACTTTTATATATGACAGTAGAAGAACTGCTTTCATTGGTGAACAAGGAGGTTGATACCACCAAGTTCAAAGCACTTAGCCAGAAAACCATTAACGAAGAACTTAATGACGTACTGGATGAATTTGGTGACGACGAGGCTGCGAACGCCAAGACAGTTACCAAGGTAGCAAACCGACTCAAGCGCATGGACGGCAATCTGCACAAGAATGTCTCTGACGAGATTAAGAAAAGCAGAGAGGAAGCCGAACGCAAGAAGAAGGAAGAGGAGGAGCGCAATGGAAAGAAGAGCGAGGAGGACAAGCCCGACGACAAGTACGACAAGCTGCTCGCAAAGCTCGAAGCCCTCGAAAAGGCAAATGAGGAGCGCGACAAGAAGGCATCAAGAGCCGCTACAATCGAAGCGGTCAGAAAGGGCTTGAAGGATAAGTTTGACAAGGCAAAGCTCGAACTTAACGATTTCTTTCTTGACACAGCAATCTCCAAACTTGAAATTCCCGACAAGGATGCCGATGTAATCGACCTGGTTTCAAAGGCAGAGGGTATTTACACTACCGACTTCAAGCGTGCTACAGGCAACACCGCGATACCGCACAAGGGCAGCGGCTCTTCTTCTGGCGGCGGCAAGACAATCCGTGACGACGAGTGGGATGACATCATCGAACCGAAAGAAAAGTAAACATTTTAATTTTTAAGGTAAAAAGTTATGGATAACAACAAGGATTACTACGGACAGATGATGGCGCAGGGTGCAGTCAATGCTACCGGTGCCGTAATCTTGCAGTCAGAAATGACTATCGGCGGTCAGCGTCATGTGTTTGTTGACCTGCCTGGTGCCGTTAAGGAAGCGTTCCGTCGCCCTCCGATTGGCGGTGTCCTGAAAAACCCGTTCCCTGGCCCAGCCAAGATTTATGCCGGCGACCTCATCGAGCACAGCCTCGGTTTTGCGGACAACAGCGGCGGCACAATCAAGGTGCTCAAGAGCTATGAGGTGGCTAAGGCTACCACTGCTGCTACGGATACAGCCATCTACATCACACGCGACGGCTATCACCACATTCCGTTTGTGGGTGACAATCTCATGGTTGGCCCGAAGGATTTCAAGACAAAGGGTAAGGGTGTGCTCGTTACTGCGGTTGAAAATGACGTGCAGGACGGCAAGGATGTTTGGAAGGTTACACTCGCAGAAACTCTCGGCTCCCTTACCGCCGGTACAGTTCTCGTGGAGGCGGAAAAGGCAGGCGCAACTGTTTCTGCTATGGTTACTAACCCGAACTGCTTTGCTCCATGCGACGTTGACATGCCGTTCCACGCATTGGCTGGCAGTGACAAGTTCTATGCTCCGCGCTACCTCAACGACTTCTGTCTGCTCGGCACTGACGTGGTTATGTGGAAGTCACGCATGAGCCCAATTCCGCCAGCTGTAGAGGCGATGAACAAGAGCCGCTACGCAGAATGGTGGTACGCAGAGAACTAATCGGAAAAACATACAACACAAAAACGAAAAGATATGCCAAAGTTTGATTTTAATAATTCCCGAAAGGCGCGTTTCTTCAGCGACCCAGAGAATACAAGATACTTGCAGAAGTTTATTGACAAGAAGGACATCTTCCATGTAAACTACGGCTGGTATCTCACACAGGGTACTATCGCGCCCGACCTCACGCCTACCAACCATAAGGGCGTGGCTACATTCTCAGTGGAGGCATCCGCTTTGCACGCTGCAACGCTCGCCAACCTCCGTGCTCCGCTCGCAGGTTCGTTCCAGAAGGACAAGGGCGCATTGGCAGTTTATTCTGCCACTATTCCCGACTTCATTACCGACGGCTTCAAGGAAACCGCAGAGGAGCGCAACTACCGCGAGAAGCAGTTTGAGGAGTTTGGCAACGACAGTGACCTCGTAAAGCAGTGGCGCAATGACACCCAGGAGTTGATGGACTCTCTCGACATGACCATGAACTACATGGTGGCAAAGCTGGCTTCAACCGGCGAGCTTGACTATACAGGCATCGCCCGCGGTATTCAGATTCCGCTTCACAAGGTGCCAATTCCAAAGGAGAATTTCAGAAAGTGCGGCAAGCTCGAATGGGCTAACGTTGACTGCAACATCCTCGAACAGATGCGCAAGATTGAGAGCGAGTGGCGCAAGGAGTTCGGTCAGAACCGCCTTGCCCTCGTATGGCAGATGACCTACGACACCTTCTACAACACCTTCCTTGGCAACAAGCAGATTAAGGAGCTGTACATCAACTGGTGCAAGGCCCACTACGTTGCTTATGTTGAGGACTACGGCGTGAACACAGAGATGTTCCTCAAGGCGTTCGCCGACATCCAGGGTATCTCACGCATCGAGATTATTGACGAGGAGGAGCGCAACCTCAAGTTCGACGGCTCGGTTGTCAAGGTTAAGGGCTGGGATGACAACATCGTTGTTCTCCGTCCTGCCGGTAATGCTTTCGAGTACGAGCGCAAGCAGGTTGCTGACAAGCCGATGTTCGAGAAGTACGGAAACAATATCGTTCAGAAGGTGTTCGCGCAGACAAACAAGGGTCTCGGCCTGCTCTGCAACTCTACAATCGCCAACGGCGACTACATGGAGTGGCATACCGACCTCATGTTTGCCGCAGTACCGGCGATGCTCGACTTCCCGTACCGTTGGATTATCGACATCACCAAGAAGGGCGAAGGCGTAGCTGCCTAAACACAAAAGCTATCCGTCCTCCTGTAGCTGCAATCGGCTGCATTTGGACGGATAGCGTAAACAATCTCTGATTTAACTCGAATCGAATTAGCGCATGAAGAAAGGCAATAATATATATACATTGGAGGATGCTCTGTTCAGCAAGGTGCGTTTCAATATACCCGACGACACAGTGCATACAATCCTCATTGAAAGGGCGTTGGACGGGAGCATGGCGTATGCTGACGCTAACCGTGATGACGTTCGCCTTGCCTATGCCGATATTCTAAAATGGCTTGTTCTCGGCCCGAGCAAGATGAACAACACTTCCGACTCTGATAACGGATGGAGCCATACGGAAGGTGGTTTTGAAATATCCGAGCGTGACCGTGCGGAACTCAAGGCGGAAGCCAACGCAATCTATGCGGAGCTTGAGCCAAGTTCGATGTTAAAGAAGAAGTCGTCGTTTAGAATAACCTCTCATGGCGTAAAGCGTGCCGACATTTCGGCGTTCGGATGCCCACTTCCTCACATTATAAAATAAGGATGTATGAGAAAGGCGAACATCAGGAACCCGAGATACCCTCACACGATAAAAATCGTTAGGGTGCTTGTCGGCAAGGCGGACGAGAACGACCCGTTCGCGGATGACGATGCAAAGGTCGGCGAGGATACGGAGATTGTAATCTACGAAGGCGAGGGCCGCAGCTATACCGATACGACTACCGAGGGCGGTAAGAATGTTGACGAGAACAAGAGGAAGGCATCAATTCCTGTCAGATATGACGAATGGGATGCCGGCAGATGTCCTCTTGATGGCGACATGATTTACGCAACGGTCGGCAACAACACCGAGGTCGGAACGGTGAAGGACTGCGAGCCTGACAATAATAGAACTGTTGTTTATTGGGACTTTACAAGGGTTTAGTGTATGGGAAACTTGGCGGAACAATTTGCCATTAAGGCGAAGAATGTTATAGGAAAGAAAACGACGGAAGCGATACTTGACAAGTTGAACTTGGTCGCCATTGAGATGGTTCAGCGCTATGCTGGCACAAAAAACTACTATGACGTAACTGGTAACTTGTTGAACTCATTCGCTGTAGGCGTATATCATCGTAGTAAACTTGTTAGCATCGCAGACGCAACAAATGTCGGTCTTGAACCGCCAACCCGCAGGTCACTTGCAAAAGGTGAAAAGTACAACTTATCCGCCTACTATACAGGAGAGCCTGTAATACACGTTATGCCAGATGGAAAGACGGTATCAAGACCTTTCACTGGTGAATATGGAGGCGGAGGGAAGGATGGAATTAGTGTTGCACGGCGAAGTCTTAAAGCAAGAAAGCCAAAAGCTACATATGCGTTGATTGCTGTCGTTGCGATGGAATATGCAAAATATGTCCAGAACAAGCGCAACCACGATGTTCTTACTGGACTAACTGATGAAATACCAGGTATATTTGAAGGAACGATAGTAACTATATGATAAGCATAAAGACACTATACTACGATGTCGGCAATGCCGTAAAAGGCATCTGTGACAAGGTTTATCCAAGAAACCGCCCGAAGTCTGTCTGCGACAGGCCCGACAGCTATATCGTTGTGTCTTTCCCGTCGAGCATCTACAACAATGAGATGAACGACGACGGCAGTTTCAACGACTATACGACTACCGCGCAGATAGAGATATATGTCCGTGACAAGACATCCGCCAGGAACCCCAATACGTTGAACGTGTCTGCGGTATCCGAGAAGGTCAGTGCGGTAATGACAAAGTTTCCAATCTCAACAGACAACATCATCGTAACCAAGCCGCGTGTCACTCTGCAAACGGACGACGGCGACGGTTTTTCGGTAACGATAATACAGGGCTCGTTAAGAACCAAATAAACGCAAAAATTAAGGTTTAACTAAAAAAGTTTTGAATTATGGCAATGAAGAAAATCGAAGAGTTGAAGGACCTCTTTGTAGGCCCTAAGACACTTTTGTACGCTAAGGCAATCACAGACCTCAGCAAGGCTACTATCGACATTACAGCAGACCTCGAACTGCCTGTTGAGGTTGACTCACTGAAGGCGACAATGGAAGACCCGACCATCAACCACTACAAGGTTATCGGTCTTGCAGGCGACTGGGCGACAACCTCCGAGCTTGGCGACTTCAACGTTGAGTTCGTTGTTCCGTCAAAGGCAAAGGATCTGCTCGCTGCGATGTTTGGCAACGATGCGGTGAGCGAACTTACAAAGGTCACTTTGAAGACCGGCGACACCGAGCTCGACGCGACAACAGGCTTTACCGGCGTTGCTCTTGAGCTTAAGAAGTTCAAAATTCAGGGCACAATCGCAATCGTTGACGATACCAAGACAAACGTCATGGTCATCACCAACATCGCCCTCTACGCTACCTTGCAGTGGGATGAAACAGGCACAAAGCCTGTTGCGTTCAAGTTCTCGGGGTCTATCGAGGGTGCTGGCAAGAAGAGTATCGCTTGGCTTACAAAGGCGGCAGCTGCTTAAAGCAAAAAGCGGCGTAACGCAATCGAATATGAAGCGGAAAGCGGCGGACTTATCAAGGGCCGCGGTTTTCCGCTTTTGTTTTTACAAGACTTAACATCAAGAAAACAGCATGGAAGAAAAGAAGATAGAACAACCCAGCGATGAATTGCAGAAGGCTCTTGACAGCGTATTGGAGGCGGAACCCGAAGCGGTTGTCTTTATGGGCAGGAAGCGCAAAATCGGTTGGCTTAAACGAGGTGCGATAAGAAAGTTTTCGCACGTCACTGCGAATGAGGAAGATGAGTGGAAGCGCGGCGTAAAGTTGTGTGCCATCGTTCTTCTTAATAATTTTTGGAAGCTGCGCTTCTTCTACTGGGCTTACTGGCGTTGGTTGTACTATATCAAGGACTTGGATGCTATCGAGGTCTTGAGAGTTGTTGACGCAGCTAAAAAAAAAGTACCATTGGTAGTGTGCTCGCTGACTACCATATTAGCGACAGGGATGACGGATCTGGCGATGACGATGACGAAGAAAGAAGTGAAAGCTATCCGAGCAGGACAAGCTGGGGGGCAGCATTCTCGTTAGCCGAAAAGTTCCCGTTCCTCTTTGCCACGCGCTACGGCATCAAGGCATACGACTACTGGTGGGGCTACACTTCGGTACAGATAGACCTCATGGTTGCAGACCAGCCCATTATTGTGTACAAGAAAGACAAGAAGCGCAACCCCGACGGTAGTGTCAAGCACACCGCAAAGGAGATGGACGACCTTTGGGATAACTGGGTAAAGAAGAAGGAGAAGGAGGGCAGTCTTGTCGGCAAGAAGATAAGTCTTTCCGATTATTTAAACAACAAAATCTAAACGATAAATATTTCAGGATATGGCAGATGGAAACGTTGGAAGTTTATGGATGAGCCTTGGAATAAAGGACGCTGTGTCAAAGGAGCTGAATAGGATAGCAGACAGCATGACCGGTGTAGACGCAAAGACCAAAAAGGCGCAAGAGAGCATGAGGAAGCTTGCGGAGGAGAATCTTGCGGGGAAGAATGTAGCTTTTTTGGACAGGCTAAAGAAAGCTATTGGCGATTCGACCAAAGAAGCCAAGGAACTGCAAGTCGTTTTTGAGGCTATACGTAGCATTCGAGGCGGATTCTCCTCATTGAATTGGAGCGTCGGAGCAAAAAGCCTTAAAGAGTATTCTGGCATCATTATGAAAATAAATGATGCGTTAGACAAACTATATACTCGGGGTCTTACAGCATCTGGTGACAAGATGTGGGGAAGTGCGACAGGAGCCTTAAAGGTTTTAGAAGGTATATCGAAGATAAAAGAAGAAGGAAATTTCTTTTTTGAAAATTTTTTCAAAACCGATAAAGCTAAGGCAGGACTTGAGGATCTTCAACGCGAGATAATTAAGCTTCAAAAAGAGGGCATGGGCTTGCTTAACAAGAGGACTCTTGACACAGAAGGATTGGCATGGGCTGCTGGATTGGACGATAAAATCTATAAACTTCATAGGGCCTATTCTGTACTTCGAGATGATGAGGAGAAGTTGCTCGCAACAACCGAGAAGAAAAAACCTGTGTGGAAGCAAGATGAGGAGCAGGCAAAGAAGAATGCAGAAGCGGTCAATGTGCAGACCAATGCCCTCAAGAAGCAGGAGGAGCAGCTAAAGGCTACCTCTGCGGCGCAGAAGGAGAAGAATGCAACAGAAAACAAGGCTGCGGCTGCGCCAAAGATACAGCCGTTTGTTGAGGACAAGGGGCTTGACAAAATGCTCAACGATGTTACAGCTGCAAGAGAAAAGGACGCCGCAGCGACACAAACGCAAATAGCATATACGAAAATACTGAATGAGGTTCTTGATGCTTTCAAAGGTAAGGCGAGTACGCTTCTTGGCGTTAAGGACGACAGCGGGCGTAAATACGTCGACATCCTGAACGAAGCAAATGCCGCGATTGAGAAAATGAACAAAGCGAGAGCAGCGGCAATGGTGAAAGAAGGAAAAGACTTTAATCCCGCGAACTATCCCGACCCTACCCCACGCATAAAAAAGGCTCTTGAATACCTCTCCCTGTTGCAGAGAATAGACATCGCTCAGAAACATATTTCAGAGGTCAAGGCGGCAAACCCGAACGTTGACACAAAGAATATAAAGGAAGCCGCAAAGCTCGTTGAGAATTTTCGGAACAAGCTGCTGGCGCTTCAAAACGATAAGTATTTAACAGGTGCGGATGACGCCCATATACTCGGTGCGTATAGAAAGACCTTGGCAATGACGCTCAAGGATGTGGATGCAATTATCGGCAAATTACAGAAGCCGAACCCTTTGTCCGACCTCGACGGTAATTTCTCTAAACTGGATGCGCGCATTGACGCTGTGCGTGAAAAACTCGCCAAGCTACGCGACCTTATGAACGAAGGCACGCAAAAGGGATATAATACTTCAATGTTCGGAGAGCGCATTTCTGGACTTGGAGGCGTTGTGGCACGAATGGAAGCAGCAATGTCAAACAAGAACGGAGAACTGGCGAATGTCGACAAGATGAAGCAACTCTTTAGCGATATTTCTGTCGAACTCAACAAGGCTTCAACGGCAATGCAGGCTTATGGTCGCGAAAAGGCAAAGGCGGTGGCGCAGGAGAGAGAGTTTGCCGTAGCTTCAAAGTTAAGTGCCAAAGATAAAGAAGCCGAATTGAAAGCTTTGTCGGACTACACCAAGCGTTACATGACGCTCGTTGAAGAGAAGCGTAAGGTTGCCGAGAAGGCCGGCATATCTCCGTTCTTCAAGAACGACAATGGTCTTAAAAATATCAAGGCAGAGATAGATACATTACTTGAAAGACTTGGGAGGGTCAGAGAGGATATTACCTTGTATCAGCACGCAATTGGAAGCGGTACGAAGGAGGGTATTTCCTTCGGTCAGCAGGGCTTGAAGGAGGCCAACACTGAAGCAGAGAAGCTGATGCGTTCGATTACCAACCTTCAGAACGTTTACGACACTCTCCGTGTGAGTCAGGTAAACGTTAAGGATTTGATAGGTCAGACACCACAGAAGCAGAGACAGGATGATATTCAGAGAAGAATGTCTGATTATTATTCCAAGCTCGAAAAGGACTCTGCTCAGGCTGCGAAAGATGCGGCCAAGGCGGAGCGCGAGAGAGCTTCGGCAGAGAAGCAGAGGCAGAATGAGTTGAGGAACACAGAGCGACGATACGACTCCCTTGGCAATAAGGTTCGTCAGCTGCGTGCCGAGTTCAGTCGTGGTATTTCTCTTGGAGCCAACACAGATAAGTCGTACGAGGAGATACGTCGTCTTCTCAGCATGATGCGTGTATTGCGTGCTCTTCAGGGAAGTCTTTCCTCGACGGATTGGCGGGAGCATATAGGCAGACTCGGTAATTACGGCGCGGGGCATGATGCAACAATCGCCAACCGTGCCCTGCAAGACCAGAGAGCGATTAACGCGGCGCAAGAAAAGACAAACCGCGAGAAAGAAAAGAGTATTGATTTAGAGCGAAAGCACCAGCAGGAGATTGCAAATTCGGCGGCAAAGGTGCGTAGCGACCTTGTTCGCGCTTTTGAGCAGGCGAAAAACTCCGCCGGTGGTCTTAACTCTACAATGCAGGATTTGAAGTCCCTGGTTATGCAGGGAGGACTTGTTTATGGTATGCAGCAGTTTGCCATGAGTGTGATAAAGACTGGTGGCGAGCTTGAAAAGCAACATATCGCATTACAGAGTATCTTGGGTGATGTACAGAACGCCAACACCATGTTCTCACAAGTTAAACAGCTTGCATTACAGTCGCCGTTTACTTTCTCTGAATTAAACCGAGATGTAAAACAGTTGGCGGCTTACGGAGTAGAGTACGACCAGTTGTATGACACCACAAAGCGACTCGCAGATATGGCATCGGGTCTTGGAGTCAGCTTCGAGCGAATAGCTTTGGCGTTCGGACAGGTACGCTCTCGCGGTTGGCTTGATGGCAAGGAGCTGCGCCAGATTTCCTACGCAGGTATTCCGTTGTTACAGAAACTTTCCGAATACTATTCAAAGCGTGAAGGCCGCAAGGTGTCTACAAGCGAAGTAAAAACCCGCATATCGGGACGCGGCGTTGATTTCGAGGACGTAAAGAACGTCTTTTGGGAAATGACCGATGCGGGAGGTCAGTTCTACAACATGCAGCTTGTGCTTTCAGAAACGCTTCTTGGTAGATTCAATAAACTCAAAGATGCGTGGGAAATTATGCTTTCAGAGTTTGCAAGCGATAGCAACATCGTTGGAAGCAATCTAAAGCATATACTCGACCTTGTTACAAATCTTGTACAGGCGTTGCACACGATGGCACCTGTTGTTGTCGCGGCATTTAGCGGTTTTGCATTGAAAAGACTGCAAACCTCGCTTGGCGGTGGCATCGGTGCTGCGTTATTGTCTGGCAAAGCAAGTATGGCTTCTGATATCCAAAAGAAGGTGTTACTCGGAGAGAAAACAACAGCACAAGAACTCCGTCTGCTTGCTACAAAGAAGCTTATCACATCAGAGGATATAAAAGCACTTTCTTTAGCGAAAGCGATTAAAAAGGTCGACCTCGAAAGAATGTATATAAATGGGCAGATAAGCAGATCTATATACAAAGACGGCATGACAGATTTTGCGGGTACTGGAACCTTTGGTTCGCGCCGCAAGCTCGTAGAGGCGAGACAGAATGGTGGATGGTGGAATAAAGCGAAAGCCGCTTTTATTGGATTGCAATTAAGAACGAACGCTTACTTTACAAATCTAAAAATACAATTCGCCACTACAGGTGGTTTTTGGAGAACGTTCGCACTTAAAGGAATGTCTGCATTCGCAATACTCACAGCTGGCGCAAGGACTATGGGAGCGACATTGCTCGCTGCCGTCGGCGGATTGCCTGGCCTGATTATTACTGGCGTTACGATGGGTATATCTTATATGTACACAAAGAGTGCTGATTTAACGAATAGGATTAATCAAACAGCGAACGAAATTGAAGACCGCATAAAACAGCTAAACGACTTTTTGCGCGAAAATGACACCGCAAAGGTATTATCCGGAGGGGATATAAAGGAGGTTGATAACCTAATTGACGCATACAAAGAAAAGCTAAAACAACTTGAGCCTTACAATTACAACAATCTTGTAATGAAGGCTGACGAGAAGCAAAGCCATGAGGAGCGTCTGAAATATCTTGATGAGGAATTAAAGAGGTTGCGTGATGCAGAGATGATTGCTAAGTCCAAAATGGGAAATCGCGATAATTATTCGGACTTTAGCGGGGCGATAACACGGTCAAACAGAAACTATGAAAGACTGGAAAAGACAACCGCCCAAAATATGAGTGACAAGGGCATGGACTTTGCATCTGCGAGAAGCGCGGCATGGAAAGGTTTACAGCCTTATCAGAAGGGCGACATGGTAAATCCGATAAAAAAGGTTATACTTAAACAATTCGGAGATATTTCTAAAGACGAAACTATGCGCCTTGCTGCGATGCAAGCCATGAGCAACATTTTTGCTTCCATGGAAATACCAGAGAGTAGAGCCAACATGATAAGAGCATCGGTCTTACAAGCATTTGGCATTGGAGATAAAGACTCATGGTTACAGGAAGAGGCTAAAAACAAACTTAGCGATTTGCTTGACAGTATTGCTCCGACTATTGCAACAAAAATACGCTCGGGGCAAACTCTCAACGAAGCCGAAAAGGCGAAAGTTGAAGAGTTGATGCAAGATGCAAAAAGAGGGCTTACGGGGCAATACCCGGAATTTGAAAAGGCTTTACAGGCACTGCTTGATGCGTCCAACTTCGAGGCTGTTATAAATCTTGTTTTTAAAGATAGTAAGTTTAATGATGTTCAAAATGAGCTTCTTGGCAATCTTCCAAAAATGCCACTTGGCGTTGGTGACCCAGAAACACAAGCGAAGAAGCAGAAATTTGCGCAATCTTGGGGAAAGGAGGGGTCGTGGACTAAAGCAAGAGAAGCCGCTAACGCTGATGTAGCTGCGAAAAAGAAGGAATACGAAGCTGCAAAAAAAGCAAAATCAAAACGGCAGGATGAATTAAAAAAGGAGTGGCAGCTGGCAGAACAGACCGCAAAGGAATTAAATCTGTTCGACGCAAAGAAAGATAAGAACAAAGGCCCGAAGAAAGACTCCGCTCTTGAGTCGCTTCGTCAGCAGTTTGAAGATTTCAAGGCCGCTCGCCAGTGGTACCAGAAATACATTGGCATAGGAAACACGCAGAGCGAGGCTATAGGAAAGGTTAAGAGCCTATTCCCCAACCTCGACTGGAAGAAGATAGACCTTTCCAAGTATATGGAGAGTCTTGAGGCAATGATGCCTGGCCGCGGCTTCTGGAATACCACCGACCGCAAGAAGTTTCATACGCAAGTCAACCGCGAAAAGGCAGAGTGGCAGTACTCTGAAATCGACAAGGTGGAATGGGAGCGTGTATCTTCAAACTTCAAGGAGGCACTGGAGAAAGGCGTGAAGCAGGCGAACTTGCAGAAGGAACTGTACGAGAAGACCGGCAGTCTGGATTTCGCCAAGCTCGCCTTTCAGGACGGCGCGGTGTGGGATAAGCAGACAAGAAAGATGGCGGAGGACTTCAAGAAGAACTTCGGGCACGATGTCAACCTCGGAATGACCGAAGCCGACGCAAAGGTTCTGTATAAGGACACGCCTCTCGCTCTTGAGGCTTGGCAGAAGATAACGACCTTGGTAAAGGACAATTATGTCAAGAGCTTGCAGCAGGCTGCGGACATCATCGCACAGACAGCAAGCACGCAGGAGAAGATAGCCGCCATCTACGCCAAGTATGAAACGCCTATTGCACAAGCGGAAGAAGCGGGAAACTATGGTCTTGCTTCTCGTTACACGCGCCAACGGGACAAGGAAGTGAACTCTGCTAAGACGGAAGCCTTCAACAAGAGTAGTGACTATATCACGTTCTTCGGAGCGGTGTCGCAGCTCGGCATGGACAGGGCATCCGAAATTGCTTCGCAGATACGCGAGAACATTAACCAGGCACTTGCTGACGGAACCATTGACGCTCGCGAGTACGGCAAGCAGATACAGCAGCTTGACGAGCAGTTGAACAAACTCTCAAGTGGCAAGAAAAACTTCTTTAATTCTGGTCTTAGTGGTGTCGCCGAACAGAGAGTAAAGAACGCCAACGAGAAAATTACAGCTGGAGCGGCATTGAAGCAGGAGGGCGAGAGAATGCAGCAGGAGGCTAACACGGAGCTAATAGAAGCGTTCTCAAACTTGGATTTTGATGCTGTCGATGAAATCGTTGCTAAAATGCTTGAGGGGCATGAAAAGGAAGAAAAGGGTGACGCGAAACTCAAACAGGGTCAAAAAGAGGCTAAGGCCGCCAATGAGTTCAAGGAATCTATGGCGAATGTCAGTGCCGCAGCAAGTAAAATCAATGAAAACATCCAAAGCATTGTCGCCACGTTCAATGATATGAAGGACACAGCGAGTGCTCTTGGCGTTGATACAGAAAACGACGGATGGCAAGATGCAACGGCATTCTTTAATTCCCTCGGCGGTGTTTCAAGTTCCATTTCAAATATGGTCACAAGTGCCATGTCTGGCAATGTCGGTGGTGTTCTTCAAGGAGTTGTTGGCATCTTCACCTCTCCATTTAAGGCATTTGCTGCGGCGCACGATGCAAAGTTAGAACGCCAAATCAAACTCGCAGAGCGAAATATAACGGAACTTGAGCGCTTGCGCAACGATGTAAAGACAGCGATTGAAAATACCCTTGGCGGTGTCTATTCCTACAAAATGGATGCGGATACACGTAAAAGATTGGGCAACGTTACTAATTCTTACGAAAAAGCAGCAAGAGGAGAAAGTAAAAAGAGCCAATATTCCTCTGATACGTACACTACTGCTAAAAAATCCCTATCCGACCCAGGCAATGCTTACCTCGCTGAGCAGGCTTCCCTCATGGCACAGAAGGATGAAATGCAGAGGCAGTTAAACGCTGAGGAGGGCAAGAAGAAGAAGGACAAGGATAAGATTGCCGACTACAAACAGCAAATCAAGGAGATGGAAACGACCATTAACAATTTTGCAAAAGACTTTCTCAAGGACATCTATGGCGTAGATATGAAGGCGTGGGCAAGCCAATTAACCGACGCAGTTGTAAGCGCATGGTCAAAAGGTGAGGACGCTATTGATGCCTACAAGAAGAAGGCAAAAGAAATGGTAAAAGACCTTACCAAAAACATCGTCTCTCAGAAGGTAATGGAGGTTGCTCTACAGGGGCCGCTTGACAATCTGACGGAAATAATCAAGCAGAAAGGAAAGCTTGAACCAGAAGATGTCGTTAAGGTTGCGGATGATTTGTATAACGGCACCAACAATGCAGCCGAGAATATCACAGCAATCCTCGAACGCTTGAAGAATATGGGACTCGACTTGTCGGAAAATGGCGATGGAAGTGTGACCAACGGCATCAAGAATATCACTGAGGAAACTGCGGATATTCTCGCAAGTTACGTCAATGCCATCCGTCTTGACGTGAGTGTTAATCGTGCGCAGGTCAAGGACATCGGAGAACTATTGAAGATGCGTCTTCCCGAAATGGGTCAGATACAGAAAGCGCAGCTCGGGCAGCTCACGCAGATTGTCATGCTTGCGGAAGCTCGTAACGAGAAGCTCGATCGGATGATGGATTGGATGAACTCGGTATCTACAAGTGGCAGAAAAAAGCTCTATATTAGCTGATAAAGTGTATATTTATTGTTAAAATTGCGGATAGTTATGTATTAATTTGTATAATTATCCGCTTTTTATTATTTTTGAAGAAAATTAGGTATATTTATGCAACACTACAATGTCTTTATACAAAAAGAGCAGACTGGAGCGGTGGTAAAAGAAACCGTAGCTGACTTTGATGTGTGGTGCGCCTCCATACCGTTCGACATCGGCATGGAGGTCAAGGAGCCAGTGGTAAGGGATTGGAAGGATGAAAACGGAGAAGACGCATACCTCGGTGACAGCCTTAAATTCGCAGCATACGACATGACCGTAAAATGGTGCTGCAAGGGTGACAAGTTTTCAGCTAACGCAGTAATAAGAAAATTTCTGAACTACCTCAGCGGACGCGACGGAAGCGGTATGAAGATGAAGATGTACTGCGACTGGACTAAGGTAGGAAGAAGACACATCCGCCTCAAGAAGGTATCCGACGACGCAGACCTGCACCGCGACGACGAGGGAGATGTGGTAACGTTCTCTACGGTGTTGAGAGTTGAAGACCCCGTAACGGAAGTGACATTAAGCAAATAGAGATATGGAATGGAAACTTTATCATAAGAATGGTGCACCGCTGCGTGACACCAACGGCAAGGAAAGTTCCGTTCATTCGCTAAAATACGACGGCGAGTGGATGGGCGAATGCTCGGTATCTGTATCTATAGAGAATGAGGCTCCAATAGACTTTGAAATTGGTGATTATCTAATATATCGAAATGAACGTTTTGAATTAAACTACGACCCAGGCAAGGCGAAACAAGGCCGTAAAAATACACTCGGCAATTCGTTCAAGTACCAAGATGTAAAATTCAATTCTTTATCTGACGAACTGACAAGAGCAGAATTTTTAGATGTAGTCTTAAACGATAACGAGCTACATTATACCGCCCTGCCCGTCTTCCAATTCTACGTGGAGTCGTTGGATGACTTACTCGACCGTTTGCAGGCATGTATGAATGAACAAGTTGGCGAAAACAAATGGCTATTCTACTCGCGCAACTGGAACAGAAGCAATGCGAGAGGATGCAACGCAGCAAGATGGGAGGAGATATATGGAGGTGATACGTCAAATCCCGACAACACGGGAGTCTCTGATACCAAAATAACATCAACATCCATTAGTATCGACAAGCAGACGGTGTGGAAAGGCCTTGCGTTGGTAAATTCCCAGTTCGATGTAAACTTCATAACGCGCAACAGAGAAGTGTTTGTTGGTACGTCAGGACTGCCAACACGTAACGTTTTCAAGTACGGAAAGGGCAACGGCTTGTACGAGGTAAATCAAGATGCTGAGGCAGACCAACAAATAGTTACACGTATGAGAGCATACGGTTCTGACAAAAATATTCCTGACAGATACTATGCAACACTAAATATGGAGGTTTGGTCTAAGCCTTCTCGCGTCATACAAAACGAAGTTTATGGTGAAATTTGCAATATAGAATTTTATATCGACGACATACCCATCGAGCGTGCTTCCGTATATTTTACGTATCGAATTGGCGGTGGCCCAGGATACGATACATACTCTGTGAATATCCATGATGGTGGAATGGTTGTTGAAGCCAAGGTCAATGTTGGCGTAGAGCCTTATTACCATAATCACATTAGTTTACAGATATTAGGCGGAAAAGGATATGATATTACAATAGAAGAAGCTAAAGCATGCTTTGCTGCGATACAAGAAGCAGGTAGGGTGCATTTCGTCAGCGGTGTCAACAAAGAAGCCTTTCCTTCTAATAGGAGGGATTATGCAGCTGGCGCGCATCTGCCAAACAATATGGCGTGCTTTAACCTAATGCTACCTGGTTTTCCTTCTATATCCTTACAAGACTGGTGGAATAACCACCCCGAGAAGCATAAAGAATTAAACCCAACAGGTGCAAAATTGCGCTTTTCTAAGCGTGCAGACCGTCCGTGGATAGAGTCGCCTGCGGCAGACGTTATCGGTGTGCGTCCCGGTAGCGTGTTTTTTGACACCGAAGATGTAAAGGAAAAGACCGTTGAGATATATCCCACTATCAAGGAAATGGAAGTAGACGGTGTGCGTATTGACGAAATTGCAGTTGGTTCAAACATCGAAGATAATGGTGTATTCAAAGAAGGCGCAACAGTTCCTGGGTTTAAACTCACTCTAAAAAAAGAATTAAACTTTGACATTAACGCTCTGAAACAAAGTGACTTCTCCGTTACTATGGTCGACGGAATGTGTGCAGGACGTAAATTCAAGGTGAGTGGCAGTACAAAAGAAAGCGGGCAGTGGGTTTTGACATTGCAGCGCGTGGAGGATATTGGGCTATACTTTCCGTACAAGGACTTTCAGATTAACGCTGGAGACCATTTTGTATTATCCGGAATAACCCTCCCGACACAATACGTGGATGCTGCATCTGAGAAATTACTACGCTACGCCATCGCTTGGCTTATAGAAAACGACCACACCAAGCATACATATGCTCCGAAAATAGATGAAATTTACATGGCCCGCCAACACGACGAGGCTATGGAGGATACCACTGGTACTACAAAGAGTCTACATGATACTATTAAAGAAGGGGATATATTTCAGTTTAGCGACGAGGATTTTGGTATCAGTGCAGACGTTGTAATTGATAGTCTCTCCATAACAGAGAAAGAAGGGGCGATACCAACCTACGAAGTATCATTGCGCGATAACAAAGAGGTTAGTACACTACAAAAAATACAAGACAAGATAACGGCAATAAGTAATAGCACAGGAGATTTTACGCCCGCACAAGTTAAGGAATATATCCAAAGCGAAGGTTCAAAGTATTTTCTGTCGAAGGTCAAGACAGATGTAGCAGAAAAACTTATCCGCTTTTGGGAAGGTATCGCATTCGGCGAACAGAGCGACAATAACCCTCTCGGCATCTCCTCTGACGGCATCGCCACACTCAAAGAGATTGTGTCGGCTGCGTTCCATTCGGGTGCGCTCGGCTCTGGCTTTAAGCTTGGTGATTATAACGGAAGTGGTGATAGTTACTTGGAGGTAGACCGCCTGCTTGTGCGCAAGGCTGCGGAGTTCGTAAGGCTCGTAATCCGAGAGCTTCAAAGCGTAGGTGGTGAGATTGTTCTGTCGCCTGCTGCCATGAAGATTAGCAATGTGGTCTATTTCGAGAAAGGTGTGTATCTTCCCGAATATGAAGCTCTTCCTCTGCGCTACAATGTTTACCGCTGCTACTTCTCGCAGAAGAAAGGCGACGAAGAGATTGAGAACCAGTTCGTCGAGGACGACCTTGTGCGCTGTCAGACGTTCAACGTCAAGGAGGGCGTGAGTGAGAACGTGAAGAACAGATACTACTGGCGTAAGGTGTACAAGGTAGGCAAAGATTTCATTGATGTGCTTGCTGATTTCTGCGATACTGGCAGCGATATTCCGCAGGCAGGTGACGAGCTTGTACAGATGGGCAATACGACGGACACGGCACGCCAGTCGGTCGTTGTCCTATCGGCATACGGAGCGGATGCGCCTTCTTTAAAGATGTACGAAGGCGTAGATAGCTACTCGTTAGAAAACAAGGAGGTCTTTGTCCTGTCGCGCAAAGAGATGTTCGCCATAGCCGATAAGTTTAGGTTCGTTACGCGCAAGGCTAATGGCGAGATAAAGAGCACACAGTCGTTTGCGGAGCTTGTAATATCCGTGGATGGACTCAGAACAACGGTCAACAGCAACAAAGAAGAGCTTGACGGCGAGATAAAAAGCACGCAGTCGCAGATAACACAGACCGCAAATGATATAAGAACAGAGGTTAGGAGAGACTACTCTACCAAAAAGGATGTAAACGACCAAATAGCAGCGGTTAGCTCTTCTATAACACAGACCGCTACACAGATAGCGATGAAGGTGGGCTACACTCTTGCCGAGCGACGTAACCTGCTCGTCGGCTCGTTGTTCCGCAAGCAAGGCGAGGGTTTCTTTCTTCTACGCTCTAAGATATATCGCACGTCGGCGCATGAGGGTGCTAATGTGATATTCGCACCAGAAGCTAAAGCAGGCGGTGTGCAATGGGGTGGAGCGGCGAACTCTCACAACATACACGTCACCAAGGGCAAGACGTACACGCTGGCTTTCTGGGCACGCACGAAGTCTGCCAGAGTAGAAATTGTGGGCGAGACGATATGGCATAGCTCGGCAACCGACACGTCGCGACCAAGTGGATATACCGGTCCTAACGGTAGTGCGAATTTAGGCGGCGTAACGATAACGCCAAGCAACGGATGGTATCTCTACCAAAAAACCTTTACCGTGGCAGCGAACGCTCCTTATGAGTGGATTTCCGTGGCGTGTCTAAAGGCTAACGCATCTACTGCAAGTCAGCAGGTGTACATCGCCCACCCTATCCTCATAGAGGGTACGGCGGAGGACTTTGTGTGTTGGAGCGCATCGCCTGACGACTACGACTACATCGGGGGCAATCTTCTCGACAACACGCGCACGTTCGCCAAATCCGGCAATCTGATGCGAATGGATGCGTCAGTGGTCACTAACGAGTCGTACAACAACGGATGCTCGGTAATATATGCCAACGCAGCCTCCAAATACATTGAGATGGCGCAGTGGAGCGTTAGTTCTATCATCAAAAAAGATGAGGACTATATGTTCTCGTTTATGGCAAAAGGTTCCGGCAGCATCGACGCATACATGTGGAGTGGTTCTAATCTAAGCATATTCGCCGAGGACAGCGAGCGCGATACAACAACGAGCAACGCCGACGGAGGTCGTCGCTTCTCTCTCACAAGCGAGTGGAAGCGTTATTGGGTACACTGGCGTTCTGAGGGCACTGGCATACCTAATTATGTCTTAATCCGTTGTTTGCAAGGCGGAAAGGCGTGGGTGACAATGCCGAAGTTGGAGGTGGGTGCAACGCCTACCGATTGGATAGAGGGCAAGAGTGGTTTTATCGAAGACAGTGGCATTGCAGCAGATCGCACGGTTCTATCGGGAGAAATTTCACCCGATTCTGGTGGGCATCACCGGCAGCGTGGGAAAGACGACCACCAAGGAAATGATCGCCTGCGTACTGGAATCCCAGTTCTGCACCCTGAAAACACAGGGCAATCTGAACAACGAGATCGGGCAGCCGAAAACACTGCTGGGGCTGGAGGACTGTCATCAGGCGGCAGTCATTGAAATGGGCATGTCCCACTTCGGCGAGATCAGCCGCATGGCACGGACAGCCGAACCCAGCATTGGTGTCATTACCAACATCGGCTATTCCCACATCGAAAACCTCAAGACACAGGAGGGGATCCGGCAGGCAAAGCTGGAAATCCAGGACGGCATGGCGGCAGATGCTCCGCTGGTGGTCAACGGCGATGATCCACTGCTGGCACCGCTGAAGCGGGAACTCTCCCGTCCGGTCATCACCTACGGCATGCACAGCGAAAAGGCTGATGTCCGTGCGGCAGACGTGGAGCGAAAGGCACAGTCCACCAGCTTTTCCATTCTGGCACAGGACGGCAGCACCTATCCGGTGGAACTGCCCTGTGCCGGCGACCACAACGTAATGAATGCCCTTGCGGCGTTCTGCGTGGGACGGCTGGCAGGCATTGCACCGGAACAGATTTGCAAGGCTCTGGAGCAGTATCACACCGTAGGACTGCGGCAGAATATTTACCGGCGGGGTGCATATACCATTATTGCAGACTGTTATAATGCCAGCCCTGACTCCATGAAAGCGGCTCTGACTGTGCTGCGGGATCTGCCGTGCAAGGGCAGACGAATCGCCGTGCTGGGGGATATGCTGGAACTGGGCGAAATGTCCCGCCAGCTGCACACACTGGTAGGTGATATGGCAGCAGAAAGTGAAGTGGACGCTCTGTTCTGCTATGGGAAAGAATCTTTTTATCTGGCACAGCGTGCCGCAATGCAGGAAGTTGCCGTGTATCACACCGAGGACAAACGGGAACTCTGCCGCGTGATCCGGCAGTATCTCCGTCCCAATGATGTGATCTTGTTCAAGGCAAGCCGCGGCATGCACCTAGAGGATTGTATCGATGTGATTTTTGAGCAGGAGGAGGACGCAGATCATGCCGTTCTGGATTAACATATTGGTGGGACTGCTGGCGTTTGTCGTGGCAGCCCTCGGAGGAAAAGCACTATTACCGTGGCTGCACAAGCTGAAATTCGGGCAGCCCATTAAGGTGGACTTCGGTCCCAGCTGGCACGCCAACAAGCAGGGTACGCCTACGATGGGCGGACTGCTGTTCATTTTCGGCAGCATCATTGCCACCGCGGTGGGCTATGCCCTGTACCGTTTTTTCGGCACCACCGATTTCGTTTCCACATTCAGTAATCGGGAGGCACTGCGGCTGTTGAGCTGCATGATCTTCTGCCTGCTGTTCGGCGTGATCGGCTTTATCGACGACTTCGCAAAGGTTGCCAAGAAGCAGAACGAGGGGCTGAAGCCTATGCAGAAGATCGTACTGCAAGTGGTGGCAGCAGTGCTGTGGCTGGCGGCAATGTACTGGCTGGGCGATCGGGACACCCACATTGATCTGGGCTTTGTCCGGTTCAACA
>ERZ773112.91-NODE-91-length-60008-cov-14.001351_pt1 | contig 60008 bp, 45 predicted proteins | sample MGYA00580566_ERZ773112 | MGnify/ENA primary metagenome ERZ773112 (study PRJEB29015, sample SAMEA2737842) | human gut metagenome | biome: human gut; feature: human-associated habitat; material: faeces | place: China | collected 2012 ... | reverse complement strand
TTTACGACAAGCTCGAATATATTTATGTAGAGATTTCCAAGTTCAACAAACCCCTTTTCCATGGCACGAGAGATGCTGCGCCCCTGCTGACGCAGGACATCCAAGTTCTCCTCTACACTGTCCAACTCATCCTGAAGGATTTTTTGCTGTATCTCGTCCGATTGCGGTATCATACCGAATTGGTCGTGTGTGAGGACAATGCAATCCCAGTTGTTATTCTTGATATCGTGGAAAATCCGTTGCCGTTTGTCGGGGGTGAAGTCGTTTTTGCCCGGATAGAGCAACTTCGCGTTCGGGTAAGCCGTTTGGAAGGTCTGTGCTATCTCCTGTACGTTGGCTTTGAGAGCGAGTATCATCGGCTTGTTCGCCAAGCCGAGCCGCTTCATCTCATAAGCTGCGGTACACATGATAAGCGTTTTCCCTGCCCCTACCTGATGGTCGCAGATACCTCCCCCGTTGAGTTTGAGCATCCACACGGCATCTTTTTGGCTGCCGTACAAACTCTCGATGCCCAAGCCTTTCAGATTGAGGTCAGGGAATGTCTGATGGGAACCATCATATTGAGGACGCACAAAACAATTGAAAGTGTCATTATAGAGTTTCTCCAACCGCTTCTTGAACTCATCGCTTTGCTCGTTCAGCCAATCGGTGAAGCTGTTTCTTATCTCGTCGATTTTGGCATTTGCCATCTGTATGGCTTCGGTATCCCGTATCTTGACCTCCTTGTCGCCAACCATGATTTTCTTGGTGATGTCGGGCGTTGTATTCAGCAGGGCGTGTTTCATCAGGGCGATGCCGTCGTAGCGACGATGCTGTCCCCGTACACAGAACCTGTCCCATATATTGGCATTGTGCATCCGTGCCTCCACGGAGTATTCGTCTGCGCTTGAATTGTAGCGTATCGTTACCTCCGTGTCGAAGAGATGAGAGGCATAGTCGGAATAAAGGTTTACGGGAATCCATCGTTCCCCGAAGTTGAAATCCAACTCTGCGAAAGGTATCGGTTCGGGAATGGCATCTTTCAGTGCCTGCAAGGAGGCTTGCGCCCTTGTGTCTTCCGGATGCTCCAAAAGGTATTGTCCGATACGCTCCGAAGCGGCGACCACATTGCCCGATATGAATTTCTCGGCAATTTCATACTCTCCCTCCAAAGGATTGTAGTAAATCCTGCCGTGCAGTTCGGAGAGCATCTCTTCTTCGGAGATGTCAGGAAGCAAAGAGAGCATATACTCGATGTCCACCGCTCCGAATTTATTGAGTGAAGCCGAGAGCGCCTCTTGGGCATTGCCCACCTCTGTCACTTCGTGCAGGCTGAAAGAAACGGGCTGATGGAAAATATCGGCTTTGAGCGTTTCTTTATCCACCTTCCGTTCCAAGAAGAGGATTTCCCTGCCACCGGCATCCATCAGGATCTGCTCGTGGTTCTTGCGGTCGTTCAAATGTCCGTACTGCCGCACGAAACGGTCGTACAGTTCATTGAGGTTCTGTCGCAGGGATTCATTCGCCACCTTGCGTTCCGCTTCATAATCATAGAGGGCGTGGTAGGCATCCCGCAGGTCTATGTAGAGCAACATTTTCTGTCGTTCTTGGAACGGGAGGTCTATGGGCTGGAACATGCGGTTGTCCTCCATATCACGGACAAACATTCCTACCTGAAAGTCCGAAGCCAACAAAGAACCCTCTTTGAGATGTTCGTGCCATAAGCCCTCATAGGGACGCTGCTGCATCCCTTTCTCCTTGTCCTGTTGCCACCACAGCTCGTTCGTGTCTTCCAGTCCGTGTGCCGTCTCGCGGCTTTGGGAAGCCTCGGAAAATGGGGGAGGTGAAGCGACAGGCTTCTGTTTTGTGGCAGCTTTACGTTTGGGCTTTTCTTCCGGGATAACATTGCCGAAAAGGTCGAGCAGTTGTACCTGTGGTGTGACACTGCTTCGGGCTTGCTCCACAGGCTGTTCCTCTCTCGGCTGCACCACCTTTTGGTGCGGTTGCTCCTCTGTCGAAGCGGCAGGCGTAAGCGTTGCTTCTTCCTGCTTGACTTTGGGAGAAACGGCAACTTTGGGCTGCTCCTGAATGGAGATATGCTTTTGGTACAATGCCATATCCAAGCGTTTGGCTAAATCCGCCAGCAGGATTTTTCCCATATCGGTGGCGATGCCTTCCGCTCCGCCCTCGTGATGGAACAGGATGGCGGGCTTGCCGTAAGGGTCGGTATCCTGCTTCCACTCGGTATGCACGATTTGCGACATGCTTCGCAGATAGGTGTTAAACAGTACTCCGCTGGGGCGTTTCTCGCTCTTGATGAAACGCTGTTCTTCTTCGGTCAGTTCCTTTTTCCCACTCTGCTTTTGCAGGACGATAAGGTCACTGCCCACTTCCGTCCCTGCATTTTCCGAGAAGAGATTGTTGGGCAGACGGACTGCCGAAACAAGGCGGGTATGGTTCATCAGCCACTCCCGTACCGGTTCGTTCGTCGGGGCGTTCATAACACCTTGCGAGGTGATGAATGCCAACACACCGCCTTCACGGAGCATATCCACCCCCTTGACGAAGAAGTAATTGTGCAGGGACATGCGGGCGATCTTTCGGGCAGGTTCTGCCGTCTTGCTGAAAACAGGGTCGAAGACGGCCACATCTCCGAAAGGAATGTTGCTGCTGACCACATCGAAATAACCTCCGAGCTTGGATTCGATTTCCTCGAAGCCCCGGATGCGTATCTTGTCTTCGGGATGCAGGGCAGAGAGCATCTGTCCCGTAAGGATGTCTTTCTCGAAACCGAAAGTCGTATGCCCTTCGGCTGCAATGCCGTCAAAAGAGCGGATGAACTCGCCCATTCCCGCTGAAGGGTCAAGGATGCGTTGGGGGACGATGCCTGCCTCCCGTAAGGAAGCGGCAATCTCCCGTACTACGGGTGCAGGAGTATAGAAAGCGGTCATCACGGAGTTCTTCAGGCTCTGCATATAGCTCTTGTATTGCGATTCGGAGGTGGTGTTATCCCGAATGGTGCGATGCAGTTCCATCACCAAGGGGAATAGCTCCAACTCCGACTTGTTCCATCGGGCGATGTCTTCCATCGTGTTTGCAGGAGAAAGGATACATTTCAGTGCACCGAAGCCCGTATAGGCTGCCAATATCGTGCGTTCTTCGGGTGTCGCCGTGCGCTGTTCCCGATGCAGGGCAAAGACCGTCTTGATGGCTTCTATGTTCGCCCTTAGATGCTCCTTCTTGTTATAGCTTGCCATCTTCTTCGAGTTTTAGTTGAACAAAACCCGTAATCTCCGTATAGAGGGAGTTGTATTCGGGCATATAGGCGAATTCGTCCAAAATCGGATACTTGGTGAAGATACTTTCTAAAAGCGGGCGCAGGCGGATGGCAGTCTCCCTGACCGCTTCGAGCGGCACTTCGGCGGAGAACTCGTTCCAAAGCACGGAAGAGATGGTATCGTGGCGGGAGAAGTGCAGACCCGCATAGAGTGTCTTATTGGCGACACCGATACATTCGGCTATGGGAAGACCGGTATCGAAAGCTTCGGCATAGACTTCGGAAGCGGCTGCCGCACGCTCTTTGATGAAGGGAATGTCATCGGCTTTTTCGGGATGGCTTTCCCGAAGAAAAGAGAGCAGGGAAAGCTCGTAGTATGAAAAATGAATGGCTGTCATTTTGAATGATTTTAGTGAGGTATATAATACAAAGGCACTCGACGTCCCCGCCGAGTGCCACCACTAAAATCCGCAGTAAAAACAACAGGATTGTTTATGACCGCATCATTCAGTGGCAAAATTAGCAATTTACGGGGATTTACCTTCGGGATTTGCCCGTTTTCTTGCGTTCGGGAAAGACAAAGACCGTCTTGAACTCTCCGTCCAAGGAGAGCGAAGCCTCGAAGCTCTTGCCCGCTTTGGAGGTGAAGCCTTTGATGATACCTGTCTCCCCGTTCACCGCCAACTGCGTCAGTTGTTCGTCCGTGAGGCTCTTGCCTGCCACGCTGCGGAAAAGCGTCAGCCCGCAATCTGGATCGGAACATTTGGCACATCGGGGATAGAAGACCAGTGAGCCTTTTCCGCATTTGGGGCAATGGATGTCGCTTCTCTTTTGAGGGAAGAGGATTTTGGAGGAGAGCAGTTCGTCGGTAATCTGTGTGGCATAACTTTCGATGCCCTTGCGGAAGTCCCGCTCTTTCAATTCTCCCCGTTCGATTCTCGCCAAGTCCGCCTCCCACTGTCCGGTCATTTCGGCATTGCCGATTTTCATCTCCCGAACGATGGAATAGACGGCAAGTCCTTTCTCCGTAGGGACGAGCGACTTCTTTTGGCGCACCATGTACTCGCGAGCAAAGAGGGTTTCGATGATAGCGGCACGGGTAGCAGGCGTGCCGATACCGCAATCCTTGAGCTGCGTACGCAGTTCCTCATCCTCCAGTTCCTTGCCTGCCGTCTCCATAGCCGCCAACAACGAGCTTTCCGTGTGCAGAGGCTTGGGCTTGGTCGTTCCCTGTGCCAAGGAACAAGCGCAGAGCGGAAGTTGCTTACCTTCCTCCCATTGGGGGATGATGATGCCTTCTCCATTCTCCCGACTTTCCCGTTCTTCGGCTTCCAGCTGTTCCTTGTCTTTCTTCTTGCTGTTTTTGAGGATGGCACGCCATCCCTCTTCCTTGATGATTTCACCTTTGAGGATAAACTTCACATCCTCGCAGGCGGCAGTAACCGTACAGACATCCTTCACGCAACGGGCGGAGAAGGCTTCGAGCATACGTCCGGCTATCATATCGTAGATGACCGCCTCGTCTCCAAACACGTCTATCGGCTTCTTGCCCGTGATGAGAAGGGCATGGTGGTCGGTCACTTTCTTGCCGTCCACCGAATGCGCATTAAGTTCGGTCAGTCGGCGGGCATGGACACCCCAGACGGGGTGGTCGTGCAAAAAGGCTATCAGGGCAGGTATTTCGGCAAAGACATCTTCGGGAATATGGCGACTGCCCGTGCGTGGATAGGTAATGTATGCCTTTTCGTAGAGTTTCTGCGCCAAGGAAAGGGTCTGTTCCGCCGAATAGCCGAAACGGCTGTTCGCTTCTTTCTGCAGGGTGGTCAAATCATACAGAAGCGGTGGCTCCTGCTTGATCTCCTTACGCACAATCGTTTCCACGGTAGCTACAGAAGCATTTCGGAGTTTCTCATACAGAGCAGTGGCTTCTGCCTTATCAAACCAGCGGTCGGCAGAAGAGAAACGGAAACTCTCATCACCTTCCTTTACAGTAAGGCTGAGTTGCCAGAATGGCTGCGGCTCGAACTTCTTGTTCTCCAAGAAACGGGAACAGACCATACAGAGAGTCGGAGTCTGTACCCTGCCCAAGGAGTAAGTGCCTCTTCCTGCCGCAATGGATATGGCTTGGGTGGCATTGATACCCACCAACCAGTCGGCTTCGCTGCGGGCACGGGCGGCATAATAGAGATTGTCATACGCCGCTCCGCTTTGCAGATGGGCAAGTCCCTCTTTGATGGCTTTGTCCGTCAAGGAACTGATCCATAGGCGGTCGAAGGGTTTGGCGATGCCGAGATACTCATAGATGAACCTGAAGATCAACTCACCTTCTCTTCCTGCATCGGTGGCTACGATAATGCCCTCGCATTCCCGGAAGAGTTTTTCGATGACTTTGAGTTGGGCTACTGCCGCAGGGTCGGCTTTATAACCTTTGCCCTCCTTTATCTGACGGGGAATAAGGGTAAAGACGGGAGGAAGAATCGGCAGGTTCTCTTTGTGGAAACCCTTGATGCCGTAGGCTTCGGGCATGGCTGCCGTTATCAGGTGTCCCAGTGCCCAAGTGACGGCATAGCCGCCTCCTTCGATATAACCCTCTTTCTTGTTGGTTGCCCGAACGACACGGGCAATTTCACGAGCTACGCTCGGTTTTTCTGCTATGATGACTTTCATTTGTTCTTACTTTTTGGATATTAGTGGTGGCGGATTACATTTTCATTCCCTTGGAACGTTTCTTCTCTTCTTCTTTCTGTTCTTGCCCAGCGGTAGGCTCTGTCTGTCCCTGTTTGAGCGGCTCCTTTACATGCTTGGTAGCCTCGTTGGTCTTACCTTCGGAATTGACGGCGACCTGCGTGCGGGAAGCATTGTCGGGAGTAACCTCTTTGGCTTGGGACTTGTCAGGATTCCATTTGAGGAAGTCAAACTTGTTCTTCTCGAAGTTTGGACGCACATAGGCATTGAAAGGCTCTCCCTTCTTGTCGATAAGCCCGGTCATATAGACCGTCTGACCTGCTTTGAGTTTCGCTTGCTCTTCGGGAGAGATGTCGCGTCCCAGCATCTTCTTAGGGACACGCAGTTCTTTCTGCTCCGTTTGCTCCTGTCCTTCGGGAGCTTGTCTTTGGTGTTGTTCTTGCTTGGGAGAGCCGAAACGAAATTCAATCGACCGCTTGTCGGCATTGAATTGAAGGTTGGCATTGAAATGCTTTCCCGTTTTGGAGGTCATACCCTCCACATAGATGCTCCTTCCTTCTGACAGTTCCTTTTTCTGCTCATCAGTCAGCTTCACGCCCTTGATTTCATCGGGGATGCGTACCCGGTCGGTACTCAGGGCGATGATGTCGTTCGTCAGGCGGTCAATACTCACGAAACTGCGGGTCGGTTCATCTTTGCCGGGGAAAGTCAGCTCCACGGTACGACCGAGGTTGCCCGTTTCCTTGAGGGCTTTCTTGTCCTCGTCGGTGAAGGTATGCCCGAAGAATTCACGCTCCAATTGAGGCTCCTTGCGGATGGCGTGGACAACGGGGATAAACGTACCGTCTCCGGAGGCTTTCAGGGAAAGACGGGCATCGGTGTAGAGGGAGACTTCGCCGATTTTGATGCTGATGGGAACAAGCGGAGTCTTGCGATATTGAAGCAGGTCATCAAGATGCTTGCCCTTTTCCAGACTTTCACGGCTTACGCCCATCTGCTCAAACTGTTCCCATTTCACCTTGTCGGGATCTATGCCTTGGAAGGACTGTTTCTGCTCCCCTGCATAGTTGGAAGGATTGATACGGGTGGAGTCCAGCATCTCCTTATTGGAGGGGACATCCGGTGCTTTGAGCATCTCCGAGAGTACGCGTGCACTGGCAACGGCACTCTCAAAAGGCACTTTGAAGAAGTTCAGCGGTGTGGGGTTCTTGAACTGCCGCATGAAGTTGGAGAGGAAGTTCTCCAAGGCATTGCTGTGCTTGTCGAACTTCAGGAAACTCTGTTCATGCTCAGCGGTAGGCGGAACGGTTTTCAGCTCGCCTTTCTCGTCCGTTCCTGTGACGGCTTTGAGGTTTTCGCCCTTTTGATCCTTGACCAAAAGGACTTCTTGGTCTTTGATTTTTTCGTCCATATTACAATGTTTTTAATGACACCAACAGCGGTGTACGGACAAAAGTAAACCAAAGAAACCGTGTATGTTAAAGGTATTGGATAACTGCGTACTTGTGGCTTCGATATGGATGGAAGTGGCCTCTCATAAGGGTTCTCTAGTGAGAAGAGTATCACTGATTATGGTAGGATTGTATTTCCGATTGTCGCACATAACCTCATGCTGTTTTTCGTATAGACAAAAAAAACTGCTTTTTTTTTTGTCTGAACAAATTTATTTGCTTATATTTGCAGCGCGTAACATAACACTCTATGTATGAAGTTGGATAAATACAATGTAGCACAGTCTTCTCAGTCTATTGAAGAGCTTACAAAAGAGTTCTTTCAGTATAAAGGAAATTATAGAGACGAAGTCGGGCAAGTTTATTGGAAAGAATCTGATTCTGCGGTATCTTCCAAAATGTCTTTGAATAATCGCACCAATTCTCGTATGGTCAGTTTTGTTTCCAATGATTATTTGGGGCTTTCCCAACATCCTCTCGTGCAAAGTGATGCTATCAGAGCTATCAATCAATTTGGGACAGGATTTTGTGCTGCTCCCAGCATTGGTGGCTACTCCTCTTTGCAGAAGAGATTGGAAGATGGACTTTCTTCTCTCTTGCATACAGAAGATACTTTGGTCTTTAACTCAGGCTTTTCAGCTAATGTTGGACTCTTTTCTGCTTTGGCAAAACCTAATGATATCGTGTTCCTTGATAAAGGTGTTCACCGGAGTGTATTTGAAGGAGTGAGACATTGTACTTGTAAGATACTTCCTCATAACGATCCTGAAGCTTTAGACTCAGCCTTACAACGTTACAAAGATGAAGGGAGCAATTTGTATGTTGTGATGGATGGGGTTTATTCCCAAGACGGAGACCGAGGTTTGGTCCGGGAGTATCTAGAGATTTCTCAAAAGCACGGAGCTTTACTCGTTGTAGATGATGCTCATGGCATAGGTGTGTTGGGTGAAAATGGAGCAGGTCTCTTGGAAGAATTAAACCTATTGGGAAAAGTTCCTCTTGTTACGGGTACACTGAGTAAAGCATTTGGAAGTATAGGAGGGTATGTTTCCGGGCGCAAGGAGTTAATTGATTACATCCGCTACTATGCAGGAAGTTGCTGCTTTTCAGTTTCTCTTCCTCCTCCTTGTTTGGCTGCTGCTTTGAAATCTTTAGAGTTGATTCAGAAGGCGACCTCGGAACGAAAAGAGTTGTTGGCAAAAGCTCAATATGCAAGAGAGAAGCTACAAGAAGCAGGTTTCTCTACGACAGATTCCACCACTCCTATCGTTGGAATACTGACCCCGAGTTATGATGAAGCTATTTTGTGGGCGGAACGTTTACTCCAACACGATGTTTACATCGTTCCCATAGGCTATCCGGCTGTTTCAAAGCGTTGTCCCAGATTACGCTTAGCCCTTTCCAACTTGCACTCATATAGGGATATAGACTTTTTGATTTCAAAATTACTTACAGTAACAAAAAAGGATTATAAATACATGCCAAGAAAGAGACGCTCTTCTGCCGAGATTGCTCACTTGATAGATAAAGCAACAGAGGATATTGTACGAGAAAAAGGATTTGGGGGACTTTCTATTCAGGAAGTTTGTGACCAAGCTGAAATAGAACCTGCATTGTTTTACAGGCGTTATCCCGAGGGCTTTGCCTTTTATGTAGAGAAATTTATCCGAGACCATGATTTTTGGCTCTCTCATTATGAGGAATTCCCAGTCGAAAAGCTGAACAGAAGTCCGGAAAATTTGACACAGATTTTGCTCTCTTTGTGGACACAAATTGCAGAAGACGGGCTATTAGCTTCCCTGCTTCGCTTGGAACTTCAAGATACACCATTAGAGGCTGCTGTTGAAATAGCAAAGGCAAGGGAAATCCAGACGGAAGGCTTAGTGGAATTCTTTACCAAAGCATCTGAATCTTCGAATACGCTAAGGGTACAATTAGCCATTCTTACAGCAGGAATACAGTATTTGGCATTGCATAAGGATGTATCAACTTTCTGTGGAATAGATTTTACGAATATCTCAGAACAAGAGATAAAAACAGCTCTCATGCAGATTCTGAAACCTATTATGGGATTGAAATAGAATATCAAAGTGCACAATGATATGTAGAGTAGGTATAGCTCGGAAGCAGAGAACGTGTTCTCTCCTATAAATTGTAACGAGGATGCTTTAGTGATCATAAAGTCAAACTCATCACAACATAGTTGACAACTATGGTACACAATAGTCCAGACCTTACTGTAAAGGCACAAAAAGCCCCTGAGTGAAAATGGGTATAATAAAAAAAGAAAGAAAAATGAATACGCTTAAGAATTTCATTGACAACCAAGCAGAAGGGTTGTTACAACAATCTGATCTAGTAAGTCTTACTGGTGGTGGACCCAACGGTGACGGACTCGTTAAAGATATAAACGCTTTGGCAGATTGTGGGACTACCAATAACTGTAATAGCGGAAACTGCACCGCACAGTGTGGTTGTAATAAGTCAGAAACAGTACAGAAGTAATGTTTTATTGGGCACCTCTGGAATAAAGTTGCCAGAGGTGTCCTCTTAAAAAAAACAAGCCAATGAAGATTAGTAAGTTTAACTCGGTCGTTGAAATTTCCGACAGGTATAATTTGCATTACAACTCTTTAAATGACAGTTTTATGCTTTCAAGAAAAAACTTCAACCTGTCATTGAACGCCAATGAGAAAGAGTTTCAAATGCTAGTGGAGAAAGGCTTTATTGTTGACGATTCAATAGATGAAGATGAGATTTTGCATAATCGAGCTAATTCTATTGTTCTGAGAGATTCTTCTTTTCATCTTACGATTAATCCAACTCTAGATTGTAATTTTTCTTGTTGGTACTGTTACGAGGAAAAGTGTAAAGGAGCAGTGATGAAAGAGGTCGTTCTTTCCTCTGTAAAAAAACTACTTGCAAAATTGGGAATAAGATATAAGCATATTCACGTCTCATTTTTTGGAGGCGAGCCATTATTATGCTTCCAAAATGTAATTGTTCCTATTTATGAAAGTTTGGAAATAATATGCAAAGAGCATAACTGTGACTATAGCACCTCTTTCACTACAAATGGGGGGTTAATTTCGAATAGGATTCTATCTTATTTAGAAACAGTAAAAGTGAAAAACATGCAAATCACTATTGATGGTCATAGACGCTTTCATGATAAGACGAGATATTTTGTTAATCAGAAAGGATCCTATGATATCATAATGAAAAATATTGTCAAGCTCCTAAAAAGAAATATATCGGTAACATTAAGAGTAAATTATACTCCAGAGAATATTCACTCTATTCAAGATGTAACTAATGACATTATAAAAATAATTCCTAAAGACTTAAGATCCCTATTGATAATAAGATTTCATCAAGTATGGCAAACAGCAAGTGAAGATTTATCCTCAGAGGTGGATGAGCTAATAGAGTATCTTATTGAGCAAGGAATCAGGGCATTAAAACCTGTATTTAACAACGTTTACAACCCCTGCTATGCTGACTACAAGAATAGCGCATTGGTTAATTTTAATGGAGACGTGTTCAAATGCACTGCAGTGGATTTTTTGAATACCAAGAGAGATGGCTATTTGACGAAGAAAGGGGAAATAGTTTGGGAAGACGATAGTGCAGAAAAAAGAATAAATTCAAGGTTTAAGAGTGAAGCGTGTAATAATTGCAGAATACAACCTATTTGCAACGGAGGTTGTTCGCAGAAAGCTCTTCAATTTGCCTCTGAAAGTTATTGTATTTTTGGATTTGATGAAGCAAAAAAAGATCAAGTAATTAAAGATCGTTTTGTTGCGAGCTTACATGCAAAAAAGATAACTGATATGCAAAACTTATAAAAGTGTTATAATATGACATATAGAATATTTATGTGGGTATTTTTATCCATCTTAAGTACATCTGTATCTTTTGCTGATATTGTAAAAGTAACTGGCAGGGTTCGTTTTGTTAGTGATTCTACGTCTGTAGCAGGTGCCACTATACGTCTATTGGATAATCACGAGGTAGTTATATCGGGAACAACGACGAATACAGAGGGGAGATTTTTGCTCACAAGTGACACAAAGAATATTATAAAAAAAATAGAGATATCTTTTGTAGGATTTGTTCCTGTCTCTATTGAATTTAATAGAGGGTATGGAGATATACATATCGGGGATGTCTATTTGATAGAAGATAGTAAAGTTCTTAATGAAGTGGTTGTATCTGGTTCTCTGCAGCGAATAAATCACCAATTGATTTTTCCTGACGAACTACAATTAAGAGCAAGTCAAGATGTTATGACTTTGCTACAGAATCTGTCACTTAATGGTTTGTTTGTTGATCAAATCAATAAAAGTGCCTCAATACATGGCAAACCTATTCATTGGAAGATCAATGGTATTCCTCGCACTTTGGAGGAGATAAGAAACCTTAAGCCCAATTCCATCCTGCGTATTGATTACTCAGAAATGCCCTCTATGCGAGAATTAGATAGAGGTTATGGTGGTGTCATAAACGTGATTCTAAAAGAGAGAACTGATGGTGGCTCTGTAAGAACGCATTTACAAAGTGCTCTTTGGGTGGGTTTTGTCAATGCCAGTGCCAATGTAAATTATCATAAAGACAAGTCCGATTTCTCGGTCGATTATAACTCAAATTATCGTAACTACCCCAAGTGGGAAAAGTCTATGAAACAAGAGTTTATCGGGGATAATTTGCATATAAGCCATTTGGAAACACCTGAAAGTAGTCCTTTCAAGATCTTAGAGCAAAATCTAAATCTTACTTATATTTACAAGCCTAACAATAAAAGATTGTTTAGTATCACATGGAGAAATTCTATTGGCTTTCAGAGTAATGATGTGCGTAGTAATATTATTCAAACAGGTAAAGATGCATTCCACAGAACCTCCAAAAGTCAATATCAAGGATACAATCCCGCTTTTGATCTTTTTTTTCAGAACACTCTTCAGAATGGAGCCAAAATAGAGGCAAATGTGGTGGGAACACTATCAATGGGTAAAAACAAAAGAGATTTAGTGGATAAAATTAAAGAAACAGTAATTTCGACTTTCTCCAATCCAGTGAATACTAGATACCACTCGATTATTGGTGAGATTACTTATGAAAAATCTATTCACCCCAAGGTTTATTTGAATACTGGTCTTCAGAACAAGTATGCCTACACATTCAACGAATACCTCTCAATTAATCGTTATTTAGACAAAATGCACCAGAATAACACTTATTTATATGGTCAACTATCTGGTCGTCTTAGTAATAAAGTTCAATATCAAGTAGGTACTGGTATCAAACTGTTTCATGTTAATAAAGGAATGGAAAGTAAGACTTATCTAAAAAATCAGAGTGCTGTGGCACTCTTTTATTCTCCATTCAATAGTTTATCCCTATCATTGAATAGTGATTTTTCCCCCTACTTACCCACCCTTGCTCAACTTTCAGGGGCGATGCAAAGATTTGATAACTTGAGCGTATACACAGGGAATAGAGAATTGAAACCTAGTTATAGATTTACAAATCGCGTTAATTTAAATTATCGCAAGGGTAGGTTTAATTCTAATTTTTCGCTAAACTATATCTATACGAATACTCCTATTTTTACACGTGTTACATACCAATCAGGTGAAAAATATTTTCTGTTTTATCCTGATAATGGGGTCTATAATAAACAGTATGGATGCGAATGGAAGATAAACTACAAAAATATCTGCGACATTTTCTCTATTTACACGACAGCTGGATGGACTAGATATGAGAGCAATATAGGTAACAATCCCCTTCATCTTAATAGCTTCTATTGGGATGCTTCAGCACAAATGTCATACAAAGATTTTGTATTGGCTATGTTCTTCAAAAAAACAGGAAAGTCCCTTTACAATGAAACTGTCATTGCCACGGGAAACAATGCAGGCATTACTCTGATGTGGAATAAGACTAATTGGACTTTTTATGCTCAAATGATGTACGTTGGGCTCGAGGATGGAGATACTTACTTTACTACGAATTACTCTAAGGTAAATCCTTATAAATCAGTAGTAAAAGTCCCAGAAAACGGGAATATGCTAACTTTGGGATTTGTTTGGAATCTCGACTTTGGTAAGCGAAAAAACAAGATAAATAGGAGACTCAATAACTATGATAATAATGAAAGCATAGTAAAAGTGCAAGAATAGAATAATCTATGTATTCTTCAATGTCAACCAAATAGAATGAAGTATTATAAACAGAAAGATGCAATGGACTGCGGTCCGTCTTGTTTGGCTATGATTGCCCAATACTATGGGTTACAACCTGATATTGAGGCGATACGACGGACTTGCGCGTTGAGTAAGGATGGTGTTTCATTGTGGGGCATCAGTAAGGCTGCTGAAAATATTGATTTCAAGACTGTTGGAGGATGCTTTTCTTTAGAAACACTTACTTCCGAAGTACCCCTTCCTTGTATTGCTCACTGGGATCAAAATCATTTCGTAGTTGTTTATAAAGTCAAGAAATCCCGTAGAGGACAATACACGATTTATGTGTCAGATCCTGGTAAAGGGCTTCTTACATATACTCAAGAAGAATTTTGCGAACATTGGATAAGCACTAAAACTGGTGGCGAAGAAAAAGGCATAGCTTTACTTCTTGAACCTACTGAGCAGTTTTACTTCCAAAAGGAGACAGAAAAAGCACCCTCTCACAATCGTCTCAAATTTCTTTGGGGGTATCTTAAAAAGTACAAGCGTTTTTTTACGCAACTTATTTTTGGGTTACTGCTGGGCTCGCTTTTGCAACTAGTTTTTCCATTTCTTACCCAAGCCATTGTAGATACGGGTATCGGAGGAAAAGATATAGATTTTGTGTGGTTAGTTCTCTTGGCAGAGATGATGTTACTTTTTAGTCGAACTGCTATTGACTCCATTCGCTCTAAGATACTTCTGCACATCTCTACCCGTATCAATATCTCGCTTATCTCGGATTTCTTTATAAAGATGATGAAGCTGCCGATGAAGTTCTTTGACACCAAATTGATGGGCGATCTCTTACAGCGCATTGAAGACCACAGACGTGTAGAGCAATTTCTCACATCTAGTAGTCTGAGCCTTTTCTTCTCTTTCTTTACATTCTTGATATTTGGTTTTGTCTTAGCGGTATACAACCTCTATATCTTTGGTGTGTTCTTTTTAGGAACTGCCCTCTATGCAGGATGGATAGTGAGATTTCTGAAGAGACGTCGCCTGTTAGATTATAAGTACTTCGAGCAGGCAGGACGCAATCGTAATGTGACTTATCAACTCATAGGAGGTATGCAGGAAATTAAATTGCAGGGATGCGAGCAGCGCAAGCGTTGGGAATGGGAGGATGTACAAGCTGATCTGTTTAAGGTCAATCTACAAGCCTTGAATCTGCAACAGATACAACAAGCAGGAAGCATTACCATCAATGAGGTGAAAAATATCCTTATCACTGTTTTGGCAGCCACATCTGTCATACAAGGCAATATGACCCTTGGTATGATGCTTGCAGTACAGTACATCATCGGACAGCTCAACAGCCCCGTGGAACAACTCATTCAGTTTATCTATTCTTGGCAGGACGTGAGTATCAGTTTGGATCGTATGAACGAAATTCATACCGAAACCAACGAGGAGAATGCGGAACGGACACGGAACAACTATACCAAAGAGTCTACAGACGGACATTCACTTACCGTCAAAGACCTTTCTTTCAAATACGACATATATAGTCCGAAAGATATTCTCTCGAATATCAACCTTTCCATTCCTAATGGCAAAGTAACGGCAATCGTTGGGGCAAGCGGAAGCGGAAAAACTACGCTTATCAAGCTCCTTTTGGGCTTTTATGAACCATTGAGTGGGAGTATTCAAATAGGTACTACCAATCTGAATGAATTCAATCTCGGCTGGTGGAGAAGCCAATGCGGAGTGTATCCGGCGGAGCCAATCATCTTCTCATCTTCCTTTCACGTTACATTTTTGAAAAAGAAGATTATGCCTTAAGCTCCCGATATGCCCTGCAGTTTCAGGTAGGAGTCCTGGGGATCCTTCTCACATTTGCCCTGGCTTCCCAAATACGCAGGAAAAGTATCAATGGAGGACTGGTAAAACGGACAGTGCCTGTTCTTGAAACTGTCTTCTGTATTGCAATCCTAATTGGAAATGGGTATACTACTTATCGTGAGATACAGAAAGCACCTTACAGAGAAGAGAACTTTGAAAAAATGGCAGAAATGGCACCACAGATCCCATTTATGTCAGATCAGGAATTAAAAGAACATTCAAAAGAAATAGATGATCTTTACGAATACCGTAAAGGAACAGATAAGATCCGGGATGCATTCCGTATCCTGGAAGAGAACCACCTGAATATCTTCAGGGACCGGTAACAATATATCCTCCCACAAATGTGGGAGAACATAGATACACTCTCGGAGGAAAAAGATTGAAAATGAAAGTAGTAATTTTAGCAGGGGGCTTCGGCACCAGGATCAGTGAAGAAAGCCATTTAAAACCAAAGCCAATGATCGAGATCGGTGAAAAGCCGATCCTGTGGCATATTATGAAATATTATTCCGAATTTGGATACCATGACTTTGTGATCTGTCTGGGATATAAGCAGTATGTAGTCAAAGAATTTTTTGCAGACTATTTCCTGCATACATCCGATGTCACTTTTGACCTGGCAAACAACAGCATGGAAGTACACAACAACTATTCCGAGCCATGGAAAGTCACACTGGTAGATACCGGTTTAAACACTATGACCGGCGGCCGTGTAAAGCGTATCCAGCCATATATTGGAAATGAACCGTTTATGCTTACTTACGGCGATGGCGTTTCCAACGTAGACTTAAATGAGCTGGTAGCATTCCATAAATCCCATGGCAAGATCGCAACGATCACAACTGTCAATCTGGGACAGTCCAAAGGCGTGTTAAACATTGCAGAGGACAATACAGTCCTTTCCTTCCGTGAAAAAGACGATAACGATGGCGCTCTGATCAATGGCGGTTTCATGGTCATGAACCCGGAGATCTTCGATTATCTGGAAGGGGACTCTACTATTTTCGAGCAGGGACCAATGCAGAAACTGGCTGCAGAAGGCCAGATGAAGTCCTTCTATCATGGCGGTTTCTGGCAGTGCATGGATACACAGAGAGAGATGAAAAAACTGGAAGAACTGTGGCAGTCCGGAAAAGCACCATGGAAGATCTGGAAAGACTAAGGAGTAATTATGGCATTAACATTAGAAGAATTAAAATCATTCTATAACGGAAAAAAAGTGCTGGTCACAGGACATACCGGATTTAAAGGTTCCTGGCTGGTACGCATCCTTACACTGGCAGGTGCCCAGGTAACAGGCTATGCCTTAAATCCGCCTACAGACCCCAATCTCTTTGAGATCGCAGGTCTGGAAGACACCATTCACAGTGTAGTTGGTGATGTGCGGGATCTGGCTCATCTGCGCCGTGTGTTCGATGAAGTAAAGCCGGAGATCGTATTCCACCTGGCAGCGCAGCCTATCGTCCGCGAGTCCTACAAAGAACCGGTCTACACCTACGAGACCAACGTAATGGGCACGGTCAACATCCTGGAATGTGTCCGCCTTACTGACACTGTACGGTCATTCCTAAACGTAACAACCGACAAAGTATACGAAAATAAAGAATGGGAATACGGATACAGAGAGTGTGATCCGTTAGACGGCTATGATCCTTATTCCAACAGTAAATCCTGTTCCGAACTGGTAACACACAGCTATAAAAAATCCTTCTTTGAAGACGGACGCTGTGCTATTTCCACCTCCCGTGCCGGAAATGTGATCGGTGGCGGAGACTTTGCAAGCGACCGCATTATTCCGGACTGTGTCCGCGCAGCAGCGGCCGGAAAACCGATCATGGTAAGAAATCCACATTCCACCAGACCGTTTCAGCATGTATTAGAACCGCTGGCAGTTTATCTGACCATTGCCATGGAACAGTACAAAGACAGCAAATATCAGGATTACTACAATGTGGGACCAGATGACAGAGACTGTGTAACAACAGGCACCTTAACAGACTTATTCTGTAATGCCTGGGGAGAAGGAATGACCTGGGAGAACCATTGGGTAGGCGGACCTCACGAAGCAAATTTCCTGAAATTAGACTGCTCCAAGATCAAAACCGTATTTGGGTGGAAACCAAGATACACAGTAAAAGAAGCAGTTGAAAAGACAGTAGAATGGTCCAAAGAATACTTAAACGGTGCAGACATGTTAGAAGTAACAGACCGCCAGATCCGGGAATTTTTCGCTTAAGGTATTTTTCGGGAGCGTTATCCTGTTCCGGTTGCAAAATTGTAAAGACGTTAATTTGGTTGATTAGGAGATAAAAATATGTTTGAACATACAACAGAAGCAGAAGCAAGAAAACAGATCCTGGATCTGGTAGCTGATTACTGCGATACTTTCCATAAAAAGAAAGGATACAAAGAGGGGGACCGCATTCCATATGCGTCCAGAGTCTATGACCACAGCGAAATGGTCAATCTGGTAGACAGTTCCCTGGAATTCTGGCTGACTTCCGGCCGTTATACCGATGAATTTGAGAAGAAACTGGCAGAATATCTGGGTGTACGTTACTGCTCCCTGGTCAACTCCGGTTCCTCCGCAAACCTGATCGCATTTATGGCACTGACTTCTCCACTCCTTGGTGACCGTCGTGTAAACCGCGGTGATGAAGTTATTACTGTTGCCTGTGGTTTTCCAACAACCGTAGCACCAATGATCCAGTACGGCGCAGTACCGGTATTCGTAGACGTAACAATTCCACAGTATAATATTGATGTAAATATGCTGGAAGAGGCGAGAAGCGAGAAGACAAAAGCAGTCATGATCGCTCATACTTTAGGAAACCCATTTGACCTGCGGGCTGTAAAAGCATTCTGTGATAAATACAATCTGTGGCTGGTAGAAGATAACTGTGATGCTTTGGGAACACAGTATACAATGGAAGAAGATGGAAAAGAGGTAGTACATTTCAGCGGTACAGTAGGTGATATCGGAACTTCCAGTTTTTATCCGCCTCACCATATGACTATGGGAGAGGGCGGCGCTGTTTACACGAATAATCCACTTTTAAATAAGATCATCCGCTCCTTCCGTGACTGGGGAAGAGACTGCATCTGTCCATCTGGACATGACAACCTGTGCGGACACCGCTTTGACCGTCAGTACGGCGAACTCCCAGTGGGATATGACCACAAATATGTATATTCCCATCTTGGATATAATTTAAAGGCTACGGATATGCAGGCTGCTATTGGCTGTGCCCAGTTGGATAAGTTCCCGTCTTTCGTAGAACGCCGCCGTCATAACTTTGCAAGATTAAAGGCAGCGCTGGCTGACTGCACCGATAAACTCATCCTCCCGGAAGCAGCACCACATTCCAATCCAAGCTGGTTTGGATTTTTGATCACCTGCAAGGAAGGAACAGACAGAAATGCAGCTGTTCAGTATATTGAAAGCAAAGGCGTACAGACACGTATGCTGTTTGCTGGTAATCTGATCAAGCATCCGTGCTTTGATGAGATGAGAGCTTCCGGAACCGGGTATCGTGTTGTGGGTGAACTGGAGAATACGGAGAGGATCTTACGGGATACTTTCTGGGTTGGAGTTTATCCGGGAATGAATGATGAGATGATTGATTTTATGGCGAAGACTATTCGGGAGGCGGTAAGATAGTCGCGAGAGGGCTGAGCTGATTTCAGGCCAAGAGTCTGTCGCGAGAGGTGTGAAAGGTTTTCTGACCAAGGAAATGTCGCGAAGGGTCCGAACTGAGGAAAGGAGTCCTTTTTTCATTTTTGCATTGTCCACTGGCTTTCGGCATGCACCTGTTCGCCTGCATCGGACTATGTCCGCTGCATTCGGACAGCTGCGCTCAAGATGTGGACACTTGCAAAAATGAAAGCGTCCCCCTTCCCTCAGTTCTACAATGCAGGCGTGAGTGAGGAAAAATAATATGTGCAGCCAGCTTCGCTGGCTGCAAAAGTATATGCGTTTAGTAAAGGAGGGGAAATGGCTATATGGCAGAAAATAAGGTAAGTGATACGGTAAATGATATGGTGAATAGCATGGTGGAAGACATAAATAGTGCGCAGAATGGTAGTAACAAAGTTAGTGCTATAAAGGATAACGTTGGATATGACATGAGTAGGGTACATTCGGCTAACCTTAAGATCCTTAAGGAAATAGATCGTATTTGCCGGAAGTATAAGATCCAATATGCATTGGATGCGGGAACACTTATTGGGGCAGTACGTCATAAAGGGTTTATTCCCTGGGATGATGATGCAGATATTGTTTTTACGCGTAATCAGTTTGAAGCATTTAAAAAAGTAGTAAGAAGAGAACTTCCAGATACAATGGAACTGGTAGAACCAGACAGTTTCCATGGAGGAAAAGCATTTTTTGACTTTACTCCACGTATTATCTATAAGAAAAGCCGTATGCATCCGGATAGCGATAAGATGGACTACTATGATGGAAAATTAAATCACCTATGGGTAGATCTGTTTATCCTGGACAAGCTTCCAAAAGGAAAGGCTGCAGCGGAGATCACACGTTTCCTTCATAAGGCAGTTTACGGCCTTGCCATGGGACACCGACATGACCTGGATTATACAAAGTACAGCCTGATGTATAAAGTTTTTGTAGGCGGTCTTGCAACAATAGGCAAATTCATTCCTATGAAAGCAATCTTCTTTATGCAGAAGGCCATTGCCCTGAAAGACAGACACAGTAAAGGTGATCTGCGCTACTACAGCAATTATCAGCCGGATTATCTTTATGTAACATTGCACAAAGACTGGTGTGAGGAAGTAATAGATGCACCATTTGAAGATACGACGCTTATGATCCCGAAGGGCTGGGATTCGGTCCTTAAAGAAGTATATGGGGACTATATGCAGCTTCCGCCGGAAGAAAAACGTGTTCCAACCCATTCCAGTTTACAGATACAGGTATACGACTAATGAACAATGCAGCAGAAAATAACACACAAAAAAATAATAATGGCATAAGCCAAAAAGACGATAGATGTTGTAAATTATCTGTAGTCGTATCCGTATATAATGAAGAAAAAGCACTAAGAGAATTCTATAAAGAAACAAATAAAATCCTGGAACAGATAAAAAATGCCGGTTGGGAACATGAACTGATATTTGTAAATGACGGCAGTGCAGATAATAGTCTGAGTATTTTGGAAGAAATAGCTCATGAAGACCATGATGTAAAACTTATCAGTTTTTCAAGAAACTTTGGGCATGAAGCAGCAATGATCGCTGGTATCGATTACAGCACCGGAGATGGGATCATCTGCATGGATGCAGACCTTCAACATCCCCCGGAATGTATCCCAGAGATCATCGAAAAGTTTAACGATGGTTACGAAGTAATAAATATGGTTCGGACACAAAACAAGTCCGCAGGGCTGGTGAAAAATATAACATCTTCAGGCTTTTACTGGCTTATCAACCATATCTCCGATGTTCACTTTGAGCCAAACGCTTCCGACTTTTTCGCCATCAGCCGTCACGTAGCCCAGGTCCTGAAAGACAACTATCGTGAAAAAGTTCGTTTCCTTCGAGGCTATGTACAAAACGTAGGTTTCAAAAAGACCAACATAGAATACGAAGCCAGAGCCAGAGTAGCAGGAGAAAGCAAATACAGCATCAAAAAACTGTTCATATTCTCCATAAATACGATACTCTGCTTCTCCAATATGCCACTAAAACTGGGAATTTACGCAGGTATGCTATCAGCATCCCTTGGGGTAGCTGTTATGATATACACCCTTTTCACCCGACAAGGTGCTCCAAGCGGCTATGCAACCATAGTAGTCCTTCTCTGCTTCATGTTTGCCATGATGTTCCTGCTAATAGGGATCATCGGCGAATACATTGCAATCCTCTTCACAGAACTAAAAGACCGCCCAGTTTATATTGTAGAAAAGACAGAAAATATGTAAGATACCTCCTTCGCCCCATTCTAGGGGCAGAGGAAAGGTCTTTGGGGTGTCCTATGTACGGGCTATATGGAAAGATGGTGAAATATGTTTGCAAGATATATAGAAATATATACCACATTAGACATGGAAAAATATTATCGTGTAAAAAACATTTTTGCGGAAAACAAAATCCCATATAAAGATACAAGCACCAATAATCAACTCCGTCTGTCTTTAAATAATGTCCGTGGCACTAATCCTGCCCTTTTACGAGACAGCGGTGTAAAAAACACCTACTCTATATCCGTAAAAAAAGAAGACGAATACAAAGCTAGGCAGCTAATACAAGGTAGAGTATAATCAGTCTGTAACATAATGGGAAATGCCTCAGCCATCATTGGCTGGGGCATTTTTAAGTAAATGATATACATTCATGAGATGAGGAAGTTTGTCGCAAGCGACCGCGTTCGTCGCAAGAATGCGCACTTGCGCAAATAATCTTTAACTAAGACGATATTCTCCCGCCGATGGCGGGAGAATGAGGATACCAGGCCCCCTCAGGCGAAATGAATTGGATGGGACACATGGGATGCGCAGGCTGGACAGACTTGGGTTTGAGAAAAGGGCGTTAAGAGAGGGGCGGGCAACTGTTTGAACGAAGTGAGTTTTGCCCGCCCCTCTCTTGTTTTTAGCCCTTTTCTCAAATCCTTAGTCTGTCCCCGCGCAAATCCCCCGTGTCCCATCCCATCCATTTCGCCGTTTGTTTATAAAGTTTTAATCCTTCTTCCTATTGACTTTCCCAATCAACATATATATAATCTCAAAAGTGACAACGGTGACAACATGTCACAAATAACACCCTGTCATCTATACAAATAATATCAACCATACAAAAGCCAACAAGGAGGCAACTACATGCCAACCCAGCGTTTTTTAAACTTAAAAGACTCAAAAAAAAATGCGATCCTGGAAGCTGCAGCCCACGAATTCGCCAGAGTTCCCTACTCCGCAGTATCCATTAACCAGATCATCAAAGAAGCCGAAATATCCAGAGGAAGTTTCTACACTTACTTTGAAGACAAAGACGACCTGATGCGCTACATGCTCAGAGGATTTCGTGATACCTTAAGAAAAAAAGTATTTGAATTCTTAGAAGAAGAAAACGGCAACCCTTTTCGCCTGTGTATCCGTCTTCTGAAAGACTGGATAAAAACAGGAAGTGAGCGTATTACATTCCAGATCCACAGAAACCTTCTGGCAGACCTAAGCGTAACAGGACAGAACCAGATGTTTGGGATCCGTGGTTTTCTGATGAAAGACGAACTTTATAAATCCTTCGTAGAAGAATTGTACAACCGCTTAGACAAAGACCGCTACCCGACCACAATAGAAACATTGTGCTACATAGTAGACATGGCAATTATGATCCTGATCAAATCCATGGCAATGTATTACCAAAATCCTTCCGAAAAAGAAACCATCATCCAGGTATTAACAGAAGAAATGACGATCCTGGAAAGAGGAATGTGTACCCAGACTTCACAGCAGTCATAAACGAAATGAGGAGACTTAGCAATGAAAAATATCACAAAAAAAATCACACGGATATCCACTGTACTTACAGCATCCATTCTGTCAGCAGCCCTTCCACTTACAGCTCTGGCAGCCCAGAACAGCCCGGATGATAATACCTATCAGCCAAAAGACGTTCAGACAGTAGACTACAAAAAAAGTTTAACTCCGGAATTTGCCTATTCCGCAGAAAAATGGGCAACCCTTCGTGACAACATCATGGAATACGGCGAATTAGCAGACCTGATCCACGAATACAACCCAACCGTTTTAAGCAACCGTTCCACTTACAAAGACCAGAAAAACAAAAACTTAAATGACATCTATGACGACTATATGAAAGACATTGATGACATCTGGGATCAGGCTGACAACGCAGACAACGATGTAACCTGGGCTTCCCTGCGTTACTCCGCAGGCCTTTTAACCAAACAGGCAGACAATAACTACGAAGACGCGGAAATGGAAAAGATCCAGTATGACCAGCAGGAAGCAAAACTGGTATACCAGGCACAGGAAATGATGGTTTCCTTAGAGCAGTCCGCATATAACCTGGAAAACTTACAGAGTACCAGAGATCTTCTGCAGCAGCAGTACGAAGCAACCCAGGCTCAGATGTCCGTAGGAATGGCAACCCAGACCGATGTCCTTACAGCTTTAAAGAGTGTACAGGATCAGGATACAGCCATTTTAACAGCAAAAAAGAGCCAGGAAAATGTACACAGAAATCTGTGCCTTATGTTAGGCTGGAGCGCAGATGCACAGCCTGAGATCAGAGAAGTACCACAGCCGGATTTATCCCGTGTAGATGCTTTAGATCCAAACGCAGATGCCCAGACAGCCATTGACAACAACTATGATGTAAGATACTACACCAAAAAAGCAGGCAACTTAACAAGCCAGGATCTGATCGAGTCCAACCAGGCAGCTATTGTAAATGCAAAAGATACAGCCATCCGTTCCTTAAAAACACAGTACAACACCGTACTTACTACAAGAGACTCCTTAAATGCAGCTAAAGCACAGCTGCAGGTAGCAGAAGCAAATTTAAACCTTGCCCAGGCAAACCTTGCAGTAGGAAGCCAGACCAAACTGCAGTACCAGAGTACATTAAACACCTATACATCAGCCAAAAACGATGTAAACACCAAAGAATTACAGCTTCTCCTCGCATTAGAGGCCTATGACTGGAATGTAAAAGGACTTACCACCTCAAATTAATAGATGCACTCCCGGAGGCTTTCTCGCAAGATCAAATACAAAAAGACTTCGAGAGTACATAGAGAGAAAGGACAAAAAAGATGAAAAAAAATCATTTAAGCTCCATGACAGCAGCCACAATGGCATTCCTGCTGGCAGCGTCCGCTCCTTTTCAGGTATTCGCAGAAGAAGCAAACCCGGACAGCAGCTATTCTGTTGATCAGGAACGCCTTACAGATAATCAGTTAGACTATGACGAAATAGGTGCCAGAGTAAAAGAATATTACGGTCCCATCAAAAGTGCCTACAACATGGTACGGGGAATGACAGAAGATCAGGGGCAGATCGCAGTTAATGAGAGGACCATGGCAGACGATCTTATTTCCCAGGCAAGAGCAGCAGAAGACCTTGCCAAAGACCAGACAGGTATGGATCAGATGATCAACAAGGCAACGGCAAAAGCGCTGCGTAAGACTGCAAATCAGATGCGTACAATGGCCAACAATATGGACCGGTCATTATCCCGGAAGAACTCTTCTGAAAAACAGATCGACCGCCAGGCCAACAGTTTGATCCTTAATGTAGAAATGATGTTAAACCAGTATCAGCAGCTGCAGTCCCAGCGTACTATAGCAGCAAAAGGTGTAGAACTGGCTACAGCAGCAAAACAGCTGCAGAACACCATGCAGGCCCAGGGAATGGCAGTTGACGCAGATGTACTTTCCGCAGCAGCCAGCCTTTCTTCCGGTCAGTCCCAGTTAAATACACTGGATGCAGGAATTGAGCAGATCTGTAAAATGCTCTGTTCCTTTACCGGATACGACGAAGCATCTAATCCAGTATTCGGAGAAGTACCGGCAGCAGATCCATCCTACATTGCCACAGTCAATGTAGCAGAAGATAAAGAAAAAGCAGTAAATAACAACTACGAGCTGATCAGTCTCAGAGGACAGACAGGCGGCGGAATGACAGATCTGCAGATCCGTACCTCAAAGACAACTACACAGATCGCCAATAAACTGCGCAATGTAGAATATTCCGAAGAAAATGTCCGTTCCAATATCCAGGCGCTGTATGATGCAATGGAAGAAAAAAATTCCTCCTATTCAGCAGCCAAAACAGCCTACGAAAGCGGCCAGATCTCCTGGCAGGCAGCGCAGGTGCAGAAGGCCAATGGCATGCTAAGCAACATCCAGTATATGCAGCAGGAACTGGCATGGCTTCAGGCACAGTCCGGATATAAATGTGCAGACCTGGCTCTCCAGCAGGCCATCCAGAATTACAAATGGGCAGTAGCAGGTGCTTCCGTATCTGCGGACACCCAGTAATGATCATATTTCAAAATAAATAAACTAAATCTTCCAAAGAAAAAGCGGCAGTTGTCAAAAAAGTAACAACTGTCGCTTCTTAATTATCAAAACAAAAGAAAATATAACTATTGCACATAAAAAAATGATAAATTTTGTAACAACTGGTTGTTATTAACAAAAAGTGGTGCTATTATAAACAAAAGGGGAATATAATAATTCAGTAGAGGGAGTGGAACATGCTGTAGTTTTCTGAAATTGAGGTGATGTGAATGGTAACCAGGAGTTTGGACGTAAGAAAAAAGGCGCTGAATCCAATACCGATTTCTTATCTGATTCAGACCGCAAACCGTTTTGATTGTGACATTTTCGTAACCGATGACAAAAAAACAGCAAATTTAAAACACTACGAAGAAATGAAAAATTTAAGTTTATATGGTTTTCTGACCATATGTTTTAAGGGGAGAGATGAAACAGAGGCAGATAATTGTATAAGAAAGATCCTATGGCAGGATGAGTATTACATGTAACAGACAAGGAAGTGTAAAAATGCACAGTAACGTATAAACAGGAGACCTGGAAGGGGACGTCTCCTGTTTTTGTTATGATACCAGATTTTTAACCTTTTGACCCTGTATCATGCAAATATGCATCCGCATCCTTAAAAAAGCTCCACACGATCATCAGGATAATAAATCCAATAGGAAAAGCAGCGACAATGGATACAGACTGAAGACTGCTCATGGAATTTTCTGAAAAGATCAGTGCAATAGGGAAAAGCATTAAAGTAATGGCCCAGAACAGTTTTACCTTCTTATCCGGCTCTTCATCTGCATCCAGGGAGCGGTAGGAATAGGAACTTGCCACCATGGTAAGGGCATCGAACGTAGTTGCATAAAAAGCGATCATGGTAACAGCCAGTAAGATCAGTCCAAACCTGGCTGCAGGCATTGTCTCAAAAACAGCGATGATCGCCTGATACAGATCCCCGGTCTCCCGGTACAGTCCCATTAAATCTAAGATCCCATGAGTCTGAAGTCCCAGACCATAATTTCCCAATATGATAAAAGAAGTAAAGGTGCCAGCAAGACCAAAGAAATAGCCGCCTAAAACAGTCTGGCGGATGGTCCTTCCCTTGCTGATGGTTCCAATAAAGAACGGGGTTGCCACACACCATACCATCCAGTAAGCCCAGTAGAAAATCGTCCAGTTCTGTGGGAAGGAAGAGGTGCGAAGGGCATCAGTCCAGGTAGCCAGAGAAATAAAATTCTGGGTTAAAAGTCCGATGGCAGTGATCCCGGTCTCAATGATGTAGCGTGTCTGACCGCCTAAAAACAGGAAGTAAGCTAACAGCACAAAAAACAGATAGATACAGGAAGCAGCCAGCCGTGTGACTCCCTGCATGCCAAAATATACAGCCAGTGTGTATACAATACAGATGATCACTAAAATAGCAATGGTAAGAAGGGGCGTCTCTGCAACTCCTAACACCTTGCTTAAAGCCATGGATAAAAGAGGGGTAGCCAGTGAAAAGGTAGTGGCAGTTCCTGCTAAGAGAGCAAAAACAGCGGTAAGGTCGATCAGTTTTCCAACCACTCCGTCTACTTTCTTTCCAAGAAGAGGACGGCAGGCTTCTGAGTATTTCTGTTTATTCCTGCGGCGCACATGGATCATAAAGCCAAATGCAACAGCCAGGATGATGTAAAAGCTCCATGGAATAGGACCCCAGTGGAACAATGGGTAAACAGAAGTCCAGTCCTGAATGGAACCCATCTCAGAAATATGAGACTCATCTGCATAAAGCATCCACTCACAGAGAGAATAAAAAAGGATATCTGCAGCCAGTCCGGCTGTAAACATCATGGAACCCCACTGGAAAGCAGTATACTGTGGTTTTTCTACATCCCCCAGTTTAATAGAACCAAAGCGGGAAAATGCCATATACAGGGAACAGATCACAGCCCCCAGTCCCATTAACAGATAATAGCTGCCAAGCTGGTCGCCAAGGAAGAAACGGATGGAAGCAAGGATATTGGCAGAGCCTTCCGGAAATATCATAAACAGACAGCATAACAATGTGATGCATCCGAAAGGCAGGATAGTGGTGACCCAGTCAAGGTTCTGCAAAAATGATTTCTGTTTCGGTTTCATGAAAATGACCTCCTGTTAAAAAATAATATGTTCAAAAAAATAAAAAATTAAATCATATTGAACATGATAGCACCAATAAGATCAAATAGCAAGCTACATTTCACAGAAGTTTCATATAGGTAACAATTTTGTAAGAAAAAACCACTGTTAAAATTGTGGTTTCTTCGTTATAATAGTACCGTTGAAAATTAAGGAGGTTTTTTGTAATGTTTAACTGGAAAAAGGTTTCTCTGATCCTTCTGGCATCAGCAGCTCTTTTAAGCGGCTGTACCCAGAGTAATATTGTTTCTCCAGCAGATGGAAAGATCCAGGGAGATGGACAGCCGGATACAGAGATCGATAAAGATATTAAGATCGACTGGGAAGAAGTACGTTCAGACCTGGAAGAGCAGTATTTAGAGCCATATGGTGCTTTTGCTGATTATGTAATGGACTTAAACGTTGTTTATGATGACGAAACCGGTCTTCTGACTGTACTGCTGCCTGTTACCCGCAAGACTACCAGCGATGTAGCAGTGGTTTATGCACAGGATGTTTTAGGAAGCATTGGTGAGTCTGTAGCAACCCAGAACTTCTATTATACAGCACCGGAGGAGAATGAAAACGGATTTACTACCAGCTACGGCAGCTTCTTCGATGATCATGATGTAAAGGTACAGGTATTCCCTTATGATAAAGAAGGGGACGAAAGCTCTTATCTGGTAAATGACACCATTAAAGCAGGGGATGTCAGAGCCGTTGAGCCGGTACAGTAAGGAGAGGGAAAATGAGACGGATCGACAGATACTGGAAACGCTGCGGGGCATGTCTGCTGGCAGCAGTTACACTGATGCTGGGACAGGGAACCATGCAGTCTTACGCTATGAATGCGCAGGTTATTAATTCCCCAGACAGGATCGTTGTACAGGATGAAAATAAGAATACAGGCAATCAGAATAATACCAATACACAGACGGTAACTACTAAGGCAGAGGTTGCCGGATTTGGAGAAGTATCCACTCCTGTTACAGACTCTTCCTCTTACTTCGGAAAGGGAAGGCTCACTCTTCTGGCAAATCATGATACAGCAGCCCAGCAGCTGGCAGCGATCATTGAAACGGGAGAGGGCGGTCTGATCGTAGTAGATGGCGGCTGGACAGACAACACAGACTATGTATTAAATCAGATCAAGGCAAAAGGCGGACATGTTCAGGCATGGCTGATCACACATCCTGACTCTGATCACGTAGGTGCCCTGGCAGATATTCTTTATAAGCATGCAGGAGAGATCACCATTGACGGTATCTATTACTCCTTCTTAGAAGACAGCTGGTACGCAGAAAAGGACGCAAATGTTGCTTCTATGGTGGCATATGTAAAAGGCGCATTTGCAAAAATTTCTCCATCCGTTCTTCACGGTGATATCGTAGCAGGACAGGTGATCAACGCAGGACCTGCAAAGATCCAGGTTTTAAACCAGGCTTACAAAGAAAACAATGACTTTGTAAATAACAGCAGTGTTGCTTATATGGTATCTTTAAACGGTACCAATGTAGTGTTCTTAGGAGACTTGGGACGTACCGGTGGTGAACATCTGATGCAGGATATAAACCTTGGAGCTTTAAAATGCAAGATGGTCCAGATGTCCCATCACGGACAGAACGGTGTAGACTACGAAGTATACAAGGCATTAAGACCATCTGTATGCTTATGGCCGACTCCTCAGTGGTTATGGGATAATGATAACGGCGGCGGAGCAGGAAGCGGTTCCTGGAAGACACAGGAGACCAGAAACTGGATGACCCGTCTTGGTGTAAAAGAGTATTATGTCACCAAGGATGGCGATCAGGTGATCGAATAATTCGGAAACAGAAAAAGTAACCGTAAAATTGAAACGTTATAATTAGACAAAAACGCAAAAAAGATCGAAAATTCCAGAAAATGGGAATTTTTGATCTTTTTTTGATATGACATTTCATTGACCCGCTGTCATAAATGTGGGATAATCGGACCATACGCAGGTACATGATACATGTACATACATAGGAAACAGCTGATAGACAACTTAAGGGGGAAGCTAAGATGGTAAAGGTGTTTCTGGTGGAAGATGAGTCCATCATCCGTCGGGGGATCCGTGACAATATTGCCTGGGAGAGTCATGGATTTGAATTTGTTGGGGAAGCAGGAGACGGAGAATATGCCTATCCGTTGCTCTTAAATACAAAACCGGATATTCTGATCACAGATATAAAGATGCCGTTTATGGACGGACTGGAATTAAGCCGCCTGGTGAAAAAAAGTCTGCCTAAAACCAGGATCATCATTCTCAGTGGTTATAATGAATTTGAATATGCCAAAGAAGCCATTAAGATCGGGATCAGTGACTACTTATTAAAACCGGTAACTTCTGTAAGTTTACTGGATACCTTAAAACATGTAGCAGATGAGATCAGGGAAGAGCAGGAAAAATCCAGGCTTCTGGAACGCTATTTTGCCAGCTATGAAAAATACACGGAATTTCTGGACAATACCAATTATACAGGGGTAGACCGGAAGCTGATCCTGGATTTTTTGAAGTTAGGAGCAATGGAAGAATGTGATCCTTTTGTGGAAGAATATTTTGCTGCGATCGGTGAGAACAATTATCAGTCATTGCTGCTGCGCCAGTATCTTACCATGGATATTTTCTACTGTATCCAGGAATTCTTAAAAGGACTGGGAGAGGGAAATGTAACAATTTCACCGGAAGTTACGGATATTAAGCGGATCCCAAAAGTGATCGTCAGCGTGGATACGACCAAGATGTATCTGAAAGAGCAGTTTCAGGCAGCCATCGAGGCAAGGAACAGTGTCTCAAATGACCGTTATGGAAGTGTGATCCAAAGTGCCAAAGAGTACATAGAAAAGAACTTCTCCAACGGAGAACTGTCATTAAACAGGATCGCGGCCCATATAGGAGTCAGTCCCAGCTATTTCAGCTCTATTTTCAAGCAGGAAACTGGGACGACTTTTGTGGAATATCTTACGAAAGTACGCATTGACAAAGCCTGTGAACTTCTGCGCTGCACCAACAGCCGCACAGCAGAGATCGGGGAGCAGGTAGGCTACAGTGATCCCCATTATTTCAGCGCTACTTTCAAGAAAGTGATGGGGCAGTCACCAAAAGACTACAGGGCAGGACAAAAAGGATAAAAGGGGCATAGAGACATGGAAAAGAAAAAGAAGTTTTACCTGTCACTGAAAATGCGTCTGCTCTTTTTACTGTTTGTGATCGTGATCCCTCTTACATTTATGGTAGCCGGCTATCAGCGTATGTTTGAAAATTATTCCCGGTCCTATAATGAGATCATGGCAAACCTGAAAGTGGCCAATGAATACAATATCAAGTTTAAATCCGATATGGAATATTCCATGTACCGGGTCATGATCGGTCTGATCGATGTAGATAAATTTGAAAACGGGGATATTTTAGAGGGGAAGAGCAAGTATGCTACAGTGGTGAAAAATCCCCTGAACATGATTGCATCTGCCCGTCATGCCTTTGGAAAGTCCATTGAGCGGGTACCGGGATCAGACGGTGATATTAAGATAAAAGGTATTTTATCCTGTTTAGACTCTCTGGAAAAGGCAGTCAACCGGATGATCGACAATGCCTCTGTTACAGGAAGATACGATGAAAATGTAAATATCTGGGAAAATGATATCCAGGGGCTGTGTTCCATGATCCAGGATTATATTACCCAGTATACCTACTATGAGATGATCAATATGGAGCAGCTGCAAAAAGAACTGGAACAGCAGGTGACCAAACGGATCCAGGAATATATGGTTTTGCTGGCCTGTGTGCTGACAGCAGGCACTTTCCTTGCACTGGCCATCACAAATTCCATTACAGGGCCTTTGGGACGGCTGCAGCAGACGGCAGAACGTCTGGGAAAGGGAGATCTGGATGCAAAGGCGGATCTTGGCAGTTTAGAGGAGATCAATGTACTGGCCCGTACTTTTAATCATATGAGTGAGCGGATCCGGCGGCTGTTAGAGAAAAATACCCAGGAGCAGAAAAATCTGCGGGAGGCAGAGCTGCGGCTCCACCAGGAGCAGATCAGTCCCCATTTTCTTTATAATACTTTAGACTCCATTGTGTGGATGGCAGAAGGGGGAAATAACCGTCAGGTAGTGGAAATGACCACAGACCTCAGTGATTTCTTCCGCACCGTGCTGTCGGGAGGAAAAGATTTTATTACAGTGGAGGAAGAAGAGTCTCATATACGCAGTTATTTAAAGATCCAGAAGATCCGCTATGAGGATATTTTAGACTATTCCATTCAGATCGAACCAGGAATAAAGGATCATATTGTTTTAAAAATGCTGCTGCAGCCTTTAGTTGAAAACGCTCTGTACCACGGGATCAAAAATAAGCGGGGCGGAGGCTGTATTATCATAAGAGGCTATGAGGACCGGGATAACCTGATCTTTGAAGTGGAGGATAATGGAAGCGGCATGGATCCGGAAACTCTTGAAAAAGTACGTAAAAAGCTTTCCGGAACCTTTGAAGGGGAACAGGCAGATCTGAAAAAAGGCGGCTTTGGTCTTAATAATGTGGCACAGCGCCTTAGGATGTATTATGGGGATCAGGCAGAGATACTGGTTGAGTCTGAAAAAGGGATCGGGACCTGCTTTAAGATCTTCCTCAATAAAAAAACATAACTTTTTCCAAAGAAAACACAAAAATTTGTGGAAAACCTATAAAAAACACACTTTTTTGAAAAGATGCTCTGTATAAAATATACGGAGCATTTTGTATAATAAAACTGCAAAAACAAATGTGATGTTATTAAAAAGGAGGAACCATCATATGAAAAAAAGATTTTTATCCGTAGCATTAGCAGCAGCTGTAGCAATGTCAGCAACCGCATGCACCAGCAATCCTGCAGAGTCAAAAACAACTGCAGCGCCAGCTGAGACAAAGGCAGAGGAGACCACAGCAGCAGAAGCTTCTTCTGAAGGGGAAAAGAAGGAAGCAGCAGCTGACGGAGATCTGATCACAGTCGGATACGCACAGGTAGGCGCTGAGTCTGACTGGAGAACTGCGAATACAGAATCTTTTAAGTCCACATTTACAGAAGAAAACGGCTATAAGCTGATCTTTGATGACGCACAGCAGAAACAGGAAAACCAGATCAAAGCGATCCGTTCCTTTATCCAGCAGGATGTTGATTATATCGTAGTTGCTCCTGTAGTTGAGACCGGATGGGAAACTGTTCTGGAAGAAGCAAAAGAAGCTGGAATACCGGTTATTCTTTCTGACCGTCAGATGCAGCTTTCAGATGACAGCCTTTATGAAGCATGGGTAGGCGGAAACTTCGTAAAAGAAGGCGAGACCTGTGGTGACTGGCTGGCAGATTACTTAGAGAAACAGGGCAGAGCAGACGAAGAGATCAATATGGTAACCATTCAGGGAACCATCGGTGCATCTGCACAGGTTGGCCGTACAGAAGGTATGGAGAACAAGTTAAAAGAACATTCCAACTGGAATATGTTAGACAAGCAGTCCGGTGAATTTACACAGGCTAAAGGACAGGAAGTTATGGAGTCCTTCTTAAAGAGCTACGATGATATTGACGTAGTTATCTGTGAGAATGATAACGAAGCATTCGGTGCTATCGACGCGATCAAGGCAGCAGGAAAGACCTGTGGACCAGAGGGTGACATTATCGTAGTAAGTTTTGACTCTGTAAAGGCAGCATTTGAGTCTATGATCGCAGGTGACTTAAACGCAACCTTCGAGTGCAACCCACTTCATGGACCACGTGTAGCTGAGATCATCCAGAAACTGGAAAAGGGCGAAGAAGTTGAAAAGATCCAGTATGTAGATGAAGCTTACTTTGATACCTCCATGGATCTGGAAGAGATCTTAAAGACCAGAGCATACTAATAACCAGCAATCTGTTACCAGTAATACATAGCAGATCAGGCACGGGGCGGGAGACAAAAGTCCCCTCCCGTGTCTTTTTTTAGAAAAAAGGAGGCATGGCTTTTATGGAAAAGGATTCTGTCCTTGAAATGCGGCATATATATAAGACATTCCCAGGTGTAAAAGCTCTGCAGAATGTGGATTTTACATTAAAAAAAGGGGAAATACATGCACTTATGGGTGAGAACGGAGCTGGAAAATCCACTCTGATCAAGGTTCTCACCGGTGTGGAGGAGTTTGAAACAGGAGAGATCATGATCGATGGCTGTGACCATACAATCATCAACCGCAGTCCGCAGGAAGCCCAGAGCCGCGGTATCAGTACCGTGTATCAGGAAGTAAACCTCTGCCCCAACCTTACAGTGGCAGAAAATCTTTTTATTGGAAGAGAGCCCAGAAAAGCAGGGCTGATCGACTGGAAAACTATGAATAAAAGAGCTGCAAAATTATTGCAGGATCTTGACATACATGCAGATGTTACACAGACTATTGACAATTATTCCATCGCCATCCAGCAGATGATCGCCATTGCCCGTGCAGTGGACATGTCTGCAAAGGTTCTGATCCTGGATGAGCCTACTTCTTCTCTGGATGACGGGGAAGTAGAAAAGCTGTTTAAGCTGATGCTTCGTTTAAAAGGAGAGGGAGTGGGCATTATCTTTGTTACCCATTTCCTGGAGCAGGTATATGCAGTCTGCGATAAGATCACAGTACTGCGTAACGGACAGCTGGTAGGAGAATTTACCACAGCAGAACTTCCAAGAGTCCAGCTGGTTGCAAAGATGATGGGTAAAGATTTTGATGATCTGGCTGCCATCAAGGAAGCAAAGGACGAAGAGGAACATACAGAGGAAGATATCGTTATCAAGGCAGTGGGACTGGGAAAGAAAGGCTATATCAAGCCATTTGACCTGGTGATCCACAAAGGCGAGGTTGTTGGCTTTACAGGCCTGTTAGGTTCCGGACGATCTGAAACAGTCCGTGTTCTCTACGGGGCAGAACGTCCGGATGAAGGAACCCTTCAGGTAAAGGGAAATGGAATAACAGCCAAACACCCAATTACTTCCATGCATGCAGGAATGGCCTATCTTCCGGAAGACCGTAAAAATGAAGGTATCATTGCAGACCTGTCTGTAAGAGAAAATATGATCATGGCACTTCAGGCAAAACGTGGCATGTTCCACTTATTAAGCAGAAAGCAGCAGGAAGAATTTACAGATAAATATATTGAAATGCTGCAGATCAAAACAGCCAGCCGTGAAACACCGATCAAATCATTATCCGGTGGAAATCAGCAGAAGGTGATCATTGGCCGCTGGCTTTTGACCAATCCGGATTTTCTTATTCTGGACGAGCCTACAAGAGGTATTGACGTAGGAACCAAAACAGAGATCCAGAAGCTGGTAGTAAAACTGGCTTCCCAGGGAATGGCAGTGGTATTTATTTCCTCAGAGATCGAAGAGATGCTCCGTACCTGTGACCGCATGGTGGTTATGCGTGACGGTGCAAAGGTAGGAGAACTTTCCGGAAATGAAATGAACCAGTCTTCCATTATGTCAACCATTGCAGGAGGGCAGTAGTCATGAAAAATAAAACATTAAAAAACATAACATCCCAGAGATTATTTCTCCCTATTTTCTGCCTGGCACTGGTATTGCTGGTAAATATCATCACAACACCGAACTTCTTTTCCATTGAGATCCGTGATGGCGTTCTCTATGGATATATGATCGATATCATCAACCGTGCCTCCGAACTTGTGATCCTGGCAGTAGGAATGACCCTGGTAGTATCTTCCTCAGCAGGAACGGATATTTCCGTAGGCGCTATTATGGCAGTAAGTGCAGCTGTATGCTGTAACATCCTTACAGGTGGAGAGAGAGCAGCTACTGCTTATGCAAATCCACTGATCCTTGGCTTTATAGCAGCTTTGGTAGTAGGCGCAGCCATTGGCTGTTTTAACGGATTTTTAGTATCAAAGTTAAATATCCAGCCTATGGTGGCAACTCTGATCATGTTTACAGCAGGCAGAGGTATTGCACAGCTGATCACAGACGGACAGATCACCTATGTGCGTGTAGACAGTTACCGTGTACTGGGCGCTTCTTTCCCGGGATTTCCGGTTCCTACCCCGTTTATCGTGGCAGTGCTGGTAGTTGCCCTTACTTCGCTGCTTTTAAAGAAAACAGCCCTGGGCATGTACATCCAGTCTGTAGGTATCAACAAGAGAGCATCCCAGTTAGTAGGTATTAAATCCGTTCTTATCATTTTCCTTACATATGCGTACTGCGGCCTGTGTTCCGGCCTTGCAGGCCTGATCGCTTCCAGCCGTATTTATTCTGCAGATGCCAACAACATTGGTCTTAACATGGAACTGGATGCCATTCTGGCAGTTGCCATTGGCGGAAACTCCTTAGGCGGCGGAAAATTTTCACTGGCAGGTTCCGTGATCGGTGCATTTACCATCCAGGCACTTACAACTACCCTGTATGCAATGCATGTTTCTTCTGACCAGGTGCCTGTTTATAAGGCTATCGTAGTTGTTATCATTGTAGCTCTCCAGTCTCCAGGTTTTGCAAGATGGAGAAAATCTCTGTTACAGAAGAAAGAGATAAAAGCAGGAAAGGAGGCAGCATGACATGAAAGGTAAAATGAAATTAAAACAGAACAGTTTCCTGCTGCTTGTTACCATTTTGCTGTTCTTTATTATGTACGGGATCGGCTGTGTGCTGTTTAACGCACAGGGCTTTTCCAAGACACAGAACTTCTTAAACCTGTTTATATCCAATGCAGGACTGATCGTTATCGGTATCGGCATGACTGTTGTTATGATCACCGGCGGTATTGATATCAGCGTTGGTTCTTTCGTGGCTATGGGCTGTATGATGCTTGCCTGGATGATGGAAAAAGGCGGTATTGGTGCAGTTCCTGCAGTGATCATTGTTCTGGTGACAGGCATTGTATTTGGCCTGGTCCAGGGATTTTTAGTTGCCTACATGGACATCCAGCCATTTATCGTAACACTGGCAGGTATGTTCTTTGCCAGAGGTATGACTGCCATCATTTCCAAAGATATGATCAGTATTACCAATGAGACCTTTATGGCATGGGCAAAAATGAAGCTGTATCTGCCATTTGGCGGCTACCTGAACAAAAAGGGCGTTATGGTCTATCCTTATATGTATCCTACCGTTGTGATCGCCCTGGTATTTCTGGTACTGGCATTTATCATGTTAAAATATACCAAGTTTGGACGCAGCATTTATGCAGTAGGCGGAAATGAGCAGTCAGCCCTGATGATGGGCTTAAATGTACGCAGGGTCAAATTAAAAGCCTATGTATTAGACGGTTTCCTCTGCGGCGTTGGAAGTATTTTATTCTGCTTAAACACACTGGGCGGTTTCGTAGAGCAGGCAAAGGGCTTTGAAATGGATGCCATTGCTTCTTCCGTTATCGGTGGAACCCTTCTTACCGGTGGTGTGGGAAATGTATTTGGAACCTTATTTGGTGTACTGATCAAGGCAACCATCGAAGCCTTTATCACCTTCCAGGGAACCTTATCTTCCTGGTGGACACGTATTACCATTGCAGCTCTGTTATGCTTCTTCATTGTACTCCAGTCTGTTCTTGCCATGATGAAGAAAAAGAAGTAGAAAAAATAGAAAAATGTAGAAAAATAAGGAGAAGTTTGCTATGCTGATGACGGAGAAAAAATATAAATTTTGGTTTTGCACCGGTTCACAGGATCTTTACGGAGATGAGTGTCTGGCTCATGTAGCGAAACATTCACAGATCATAGTAGAAGAGTTGAATAAGAGCGGAAGACTTCCATTTGAGCTTGTATGGAAGCCGACTCTGATCACCAATGAAGTGATCCGGAAGACATTTAACGAAGCAAATCAGGATCCGGAGTGCGCAGGCGTTATCACCTGGATGCATACTTTTTCACCGGCTAAAAGCTGGATCCTGGGATTACAGGAATATCACAAGCCTTTATGCCATCTGCATACCCAGTTTAACCAGGAGATCCCTTATGAGTCCATTGATATGGATTTCATGAATGAAAACCAGTCTGCCCACGGCGGAAGAGAATATGGACATATTGTGACCCGTATGGGGATTGAAAGAAAAGTGATCGTAGGCCACTGGGCAGATGAAAAAGTACAGGATCAGCTGGCTTCCTGGATGCGTACAGCCATCGGAGTAATGGAGTCTTCCCATATCCGTGTAATGCGTGTTGCCGATAATATGCGCAACGTAGCAGTTACAGACGGTGATAAGGTAGAGGCACAGATCAAATTTGGCTGGGAAGTAGATGCTTATCCTGTAAATGAGATCGTAGAAGCGGTAGACGCTGTTTCACAGGCAGATACAGATGCCCTGGTAGAAGAATATTATGATAAATATGACATCCTCTTAGAAGGCAGGGATGAAAAGGAATTCCGCCGTCATGTAGCTGTACAGGCACAGATCGAGCTGGGCTTTGAACGGTTCTTAGATGCCAACAATTATCAGGCGATCGTAACCCATTTTGGTGATCTGGGCGGCTTAAAGCAGCTTCCGGGACTTGCGATCCAGCGACTGATGGAAAAAGGCTATGGATTTGGCGCAGAAGGTGACTGGAAGACAGCGGCAATGGTACGTCTGATGAAGATCATGGCAGCAGGAACAAAGGATGCAAAGGGAACCAGCTTCTTTGAAGATTATACATACAATCTGGTAAAAGGAAGAGAAGGTATCCTTCAGGCTCATATGTTAGAGGTTTGCCCGACCATCGCAGATGGAAAGATCTCCATTAAAGAGTGCCCGCTTTCCATGGGCAACAGGGAAGATCCGGCCCGTCTGGTATTTACTGCAAAGGAAGGACATGGTATTGCAACTTCCCTTATTGACCTGGGAGACCGCTTCCGTCTGATCATCAATGATGTGGAAGTAAAGAAGGCAGAAAAACCAATGCCGAAACTTCCGGTAGCAACTGCATTCTGGACTCCGGAGCCATCTCTTGAAACAGGGGCTGCAGCATGGATCTATGCAGGCGGCGCGCACCATACTGCTTTTTCCTATGACCTGACTGCAGAGCAGATGGGAGACTGGGCCAATGCAATGGGAATTGAAACCGTTTATATTGACAAAGATACAAATATCCGTCAGCTGCGCAATGAACTGCGCTGGAATGAGGCTTATTACAAGTTCCACTGATCAGGAAGAAAGAAGGAGCTATGGGTCGCAGTGTAGAAGAAATAAGAAATGACATAACAAACGGGGGAACATCTCTGGGGATCGAGTTTGGTTCTACCAGGATCAAGGCGGTACTGGTTGACAGTACCACCGCCCCTGTTGCACAGGGAAGTTACGAGTGGGAAAACCGCCTGGAAAACGGGATCTGGACCTATTCCCTGGAGGATATCTGGAAAGGCCTGCGTTCCTGCTATCAGGATCTGGCAGCAGATGTAAAAAAGCAGTATGGAGTGGGACTTACACGGATCGGCTCTATGGGTATCAGTGCCATGATGCACGGATATATGGCATTTGATGAAGCAGGAGAACTGCTGGTGCCATTTAGAACCTGGAGAAATACCATTACAGGGGAAGCTGCAAAGAAACTGACCGAACTGTTTGATTATAATATTCCGCAAAGATGGAGCATTGCCCATTTATACCAGGCAGTGTTAAACAAAGAAGAACATCTGTCAAAGCTGGATTTCTTCACCACTCTGGCTGGATATATCCACTGGAAGCTGACAGGAAAGAAGGTTTTAGGCGTAGGAGATGCCTCAGGAATGTTCCCAATCGATCCGGCAGATGGCCAGTATGAGAAAGAAATGGTCCGCAAGTTTGAAACACTGATGGAGCCGGAAGGATATTCCTGGAAATTATCCGGTATCCTGCCTCAGGTCCTTACTGCAGGAGAAGATGCGGGAAGTCTTACAGAAGAAGGAGCAGCCCTTTTAGATGAAAGCGGAATGATTCAGGCAGGTATCCCACTTTGTCCGCCAGAGGGAGACGCAGGAACTGGTATGACTGCTACAAACAGTGTAGCTGTCCGTACAGGAAATGTATCTGCCGGTACTTCCGTATTTGCCATGGTAGTCCTGGAAGAGAACTTAAAGAAGGTCCATGAGGAGATCGACCTTGTAACTACACCTGACGGTCATCTGGTAGGAATGGTCCACTGCAACAACTGTACTTCGGATCTGAATGCCTGGGTAGGACTGTTTGAGCAGTTTTATGAGATGATGGGCCAGAAAGTGGATAAAAATACTTTATTTGGTAATCTTTACAGAAAAGCCCTGGAAGGGGATGCTGACTGCGGCGGCCTTATGTCTTATGGTTATCTTTCCGGAGAGCCGATCACAGGTTTTGAAGAAGGACGTCCTCTGTTTATGAGAAAACCGGACAGCAAACTGACACTGGCTAACTTTATGAGGACTCATTTATACAGTTCCCTTGCAACCCTTAAATATGGCATGGACATTATGTTTAAAGAAGAGAATGTGTCTCTGGACAAATTAATGGGACACGGCGGTTTCTTTAAGACAAAAGGTGTTGGACAGCGCATTATGGCTGCAGCAGCAGATGTACCTGTTGCTGTTATGGAGACAGCAGGAGAGGGCGGCGCCTGGGGCATTGCTCTTTTAGCAGCTTACAGAAAAGATAAGAAAGAAGGGGAAAGCCTTTCTGATTATCTGAACCAGTATGTATTTGCGGATGCCAAAGAAGAAGTAATGGAGCCGGATGCAGAGGATGTAGAGGGCTTTGACAGCTTTATGAAGGATTATATCAAAGGACTGGCAGCTGAAAAGGGCGCAGTGGAAGGATGGAAATAAATGCTGGAAGAATTAAAACAGAAAGTATATGAAGCCAATATGCAGCTTCCAAAGTATGGTCTGGTCACTTTTACCTGGGGAAATGTTTCTGCTATTGACAGGGAAAAGGGACTGTTTGTGATCAAGCCTTCAGGGGTAGATTACGATAAAATGAAACCGGAAGATATGGTGGTTATGGACCTGGAGGGAAATCAGGTAGAGGGAAAATTAAATCCGTCTTCTGATACAAAGACCCATCTGGTACTGTACAACCGTTTTCCGATGATCGGTGGTATCGTACATACCCACAGTCCATGGGCTACTTCCTGGGCACAAGCCGGAAGAGACATCCCGTGTTACGGAACCACCCATGCAGATTATATTTACGGGGCAGTTCCCTGTGCCAGAAACCTGACAGAGGAAGAATTAAAGGATTATGAAAGAAATACAGGAGTTCTGATCGCGGATCTGTTTGAAGAAAGAAAACTGGATCCGGTGGCAGTTCCCTGTGTTCTGTGTAAAAATCATGGTCCTTTTACCTGGGGAAAAGATGCGGCAGAGGCAGTACACAATGCAGTAGTACTGGAAGAAGTTGCTAAAATGGCAGCCCGCTGTGAGCGTTTAAATCCAGACGTAAAAGAAGCGCCTAAGTGCCTGCAGGATAAACATTATCTGCGCAAGCATGGCCCGGGCGCTTATTATGGACAGCGGTAATGCTATAAGAATTATGATGCGTCAGTCTTCCTCGTCGTTGCAGGGAAGACCGCTGTGATAAGAATAATTTCCAAGTTCGTCCAGTATCCGGTCAAAGGATGCTGGGCGAATATTATTTTCTTCCATCAAAGTGTTGATCATATAGTAGATGGTGGCATGTTTTGCAAGGCACTGGCGGAACAGATCCGGGAAAGAGGTCTGGGAAGCAATGCTCTTGTCCCAGGGATTGCACCAGGTCTCATGGCGCAGGTTCAGGCTCCATACAGGGTCTTCTACCACATCGGTTACCATTTTACTGGAAGCTAAAGGATTTCTTAAAAACAGGGACTCTACGTATTCGATCCAGTTCTTTTTCTGGCTGTTTGGGTCGGAAAGTGTCCGGCAGCCCAGACGCAGGGCAAGGATAGAACGGTGGATCATTCCCGGGGATACCTGATAATGATTTTTGCTGCTTAAAGGATAGAAGGCGTCATTTAAGCAGGAGGAGAGGAAACGAGAGATAAACTGTGTTTCCATGCCGTTTAAACAGATGGTAGCCGCCTGGTTGAACTGGGACGGCTTTTTCTTTTTGTATTTCATCAATAACAGGGCATCAATGTCATTTTCCAGCCTGGCATGTAAGCCGTGACAGGCGGCTGTTGGATGCTCCGCGTCATAGTGGATGCGGCCATATACATAAGGGTGGCAGATAGAGTCGCCAATATAATGGCTGATGAAACCGCATAAGAAAGCAAGGCCTTCCTCACGCTGCTGCCGGGACTCAATTTTTGAAAGACGGGTGAATGCGCAGCGGAAAAAGTCATTTACATGGTGTTCATGCATATAGGAGCCTACGTTGCGGTGATCCCTGTGGCGCAAAACAGGCAGATTATAAAAAAACATATCCGGTCCCTGAAGACCAAGCTGGTAGAGCCAGCGGTATTTTGCAATGATGAATTTTAAGTTGTTCTGAGGCATGTCATTGTATGCCTTCATACCGAGAATGTAGTGGGTGGTGAAGCCGGGCATGGTTGTGGGGCCTCCTTTCGGGTGTTGATGGCGTTGTGGGGCCACGCAGGTTCCTGCGCTCTTTACATTATACCATATTTTTGTGGATAAAGCAGGCATAGAAGGGAAAAACAGTGCATAAAAACCTCATAAGAAGGTTGCAGTGAGGCATAAATAAGGCGCATATGAAAGTTCTGGAAATGGTGCATGGGATCATATGGGGGCCGTGGACGGTGGGGGTGTTTCTGGTTGTGGGACTGGTGTTATCGGTGCGCTGCCGTTTCTTTCAGATCCGGGGATTTCGATATTGGTGGAAGGCAACTGCCGGAAGCTTATGGGGAGAGGAACGTGAGGGCGATGAAAGTACAGGTGCTGCCGGGGCCCACCATGGAATTACACAGTTCCAGTCGGTCTGTACCGCCCTTGCAGCAACGGTGGGGACCGGTAATATTGCAGGTGTGGCAGCCGCTCTTGTATCCGGTGGTCCGGGAGCCGTGTTCTGGATGTGGATCTCCGCACTGATCGGTATGGCCACTGCTTATGGGGAAACCTATCTGGGAGTCCGGTACCGTTTTAAGAACAACAGGGGAAAATGGATCTGCGGCCCCTTTGTCTATATGAAAAAAGGGCTGGGTATCCCTTTTATGGCAGCATGTTACAGCTTTTTCTGCTTTCTGTGTGCCCTTGGAATGGGAAGTATGGTACAGGCAAATTCAGCAGCAGAGACACTGGAATTTACCTGGGGGATCCCGTCGGTGTTAGGAAGCGGTATTCTGGCGCTGCTTACGGGAGCCGTTATCTTAGGTGGGATAAAACGGATCGGCAAAGCAGCAGAATACCTGTTGCCTCTGGCTTCCGGGATCTATATTTTATTTTCCCTGCTGGTACTTTTATTATGCGCAGACCGTATACCAGATGCATTTTTAAGGATCTTTCAGTCTGCTTTTGGGATCCGGCAGGTTTCAGGCGGCATAGCGGGCTTTGGCATCAGTAAAAGTATCCGTTATGGTATATCCAGAGGCGTTTTTTCCAATGAGGCAGGGCTTGGCACTTTGGCAGTCCTTCATGGACCGGCAGAACATACATCCCCGGAAGAACAGGGAATGTGGGCTATGTTTGAGGTGTTTTTTGATACGGTAGTTTTGTGCAGCCTTACAGCACTGGTCATCTTGTGTACCACACAGGGAGATACGGAAACACTTTCTCTTACAGGAGCGGCCCTGGCTGCTGCCTGTTTTTCTGCAAAACTGGGAGTCATAGGAGAATGGTTTATCAGTATTTCCATGGTGGTATTTGCTTTTGCCACTGTGATCGCATGGTATTACCTGGGACAGCAGGCAATAGAAGATCTGTCTCTTTTTTCCAGAATCTATCCGGTCTTATTTTTAGGAGCAGTATTTGCAGGAGGCTGTATCAGGCTGGAAGCAGTATGGATGCTGTCGGATCTGTGGAATGGACTGATGGCATTTTTTAATCTGACGGCTCTTTTATTTTTAACAGGGGAAGTTGAATATCCGGATCGGTATATTTAGGAAGAGCAGACTAGAAAAAGCACCTCGTTTTGAGGTGCCTTTTCCGGAAAAAAGTATTATTAAAAGGGAGGAGAGCTGATAAAATTTACCAGCTCGAGTATTATGAAAAAAATCTTGTAAGCTTAGTTAGGTATTAAAAATTTTCAGGAGATGAGGTTTTTGTTTGTTTTCTCTGTCTCTCATCTATGACTAAAGTATAAAAAGAAAAGATGAAGAAATCGTGTTCATTGTGTAACACTTTTTTGAATGATTTATGAACGAAATGTGAATGATACAAGTGTCAAAAGCACGTAGCAATCCGGTATCATAAATGAGAATTTCAGGAGCGTTGACAACGTTACCTGATTAGCCTATAATTTGTCCAAAAGAAAAACAAGTGGCGCAGTATGAATGTTAAATCCCGAATGATAAAGGAGTTTTTCACAAATGACCTTAATGCAGATGAAATATGCCATTGCAGTGGCAGATACCAAATCCATGAACGAAGCGGCCCGCAGCCTGTTTATCACACAGCCAAGTCTTTCCGCGTCTATTAAAGAGCTGGAAAATGAGATTGGCGTGGAGCTTTTTAAGCGTACCAACCGTGGTATTACTGTGACGCCGGAAGGAGAGGAATTTTTAGGCTATGCCAGACAGGTGGTGGAACAGTACCGCCTGATCGAGTCCAAGTACATTGAAAAAGAAAATGTGCGCAAGAAGTTCAGTGTGTCCATGCAGCATTATTCCTTTGCTGTCCAGGCCTTTGTGGAAATGGTGCGCCAGTTTGGAATGGACAAGTATGAATTTGCAGTTCATGAGACCAAGACCTACGAAGTGATCGAAGATGTGAAGAACTTTAAAAGTGAGATCGGCATTTTATATCTTAATGATTTTAACAGCAAGGTGCTGACAAAGCTGTTTACAGAGTTCGGGCTGGAATTTCACAGGCTTCTGGATTGCGGGATCTATGCCTATATGTGGAAGGGAAATCCACTGGCATCCAGAGAGTCTGTTACTATGGATGATCTGCAGCCCTATCCATGTCTGGCGTTTGAGCAGGGAAACAATAATTCCTTCTATTTTGCAGAAGAAGTCCTTTCTACTTATGAATATAAGCAGCTGATCCGTGCCAATGACCGTGCAACCATGTTAAACCTGATGAAAGGCTTAAATGGCTATACTCTTTGCTCCGGTATTATCTGCGAGGAATTAAATGGCGGTGATTACTGTGCAGTGCCATTGGAGTCTGACGAAGTGATGACTATTGGGTATCTGTGCCGCAAGGGAGTAGCCATCAGTCCTTTGGGCCAGAAATATCTGGATGAGATACGGAAATATAAGAATGAAGATGCCCGCTATAGGTAAAAACTATAACGAGCTCTTTTTTTTGTGTATTAGACAGATGGAAAAAGTAGTGTTATTATTTGTCCATAAACAAAAACAAACAAAAACAGTAGGTAAATGACTGATATATTTTTAATCCAGGAGGACAATAACATGGGAAAGAAATCTTACGATGAAAGAAACTTTAAATTTGAGACATTACAGCTTCATGTAGGACAGGAGCAGCCAGACCCGGTAACCGATGCAAGAGCCGTACCGATCTACCAGACCTCTTCCTATGTATTCCGCAACTGCGATCATGCAGCAGCAAGATTTGGACTGACCGATGCCGGAAATATTTACGGACGTCTGACCAACCCAACAGAAGATGTATTTGAAAAGAGAATTGCAGCCTTAGAGGGTGGCGTTGCAGCTTTAGCAGTAGCTTCCGGTGCAGCAGCTATCGCATATACTTTCCAGAACCTGGCACATGCAGGTGACCACATTGTAGCAGCTGAGAATATTTACGGCGGAACTTACAACCTGTTTGCCCACACTCTTCCAGAGTACGGCATCAAGACCACTTTCGTAGATCCATTTAACTACGAGCAGGTTGAGGCAGCCATCCAGGAAAACACCAAGGCGATCCACGTAGAGACTCTGGGAAATCCTAACTCTGATGTAGTTGATATTGAAAGACTGGCACAGATCGCACATGCACATAAGATCCCGTTAGTAGTTGATAATACATTCGCAACCCCATATCTGGTTCGCCCAATTGAATACGGTGCTGACATCGTTGTACATTCCGCAACTAAGTTCATTGGCGGACATGGAACCACCATTGGCGGTGTGATCGTAGACAGCGGTAAGTTTGACTGGGAAGCAAGCGGCAAGTTCCCGTCCTTAGTTGAGCCAAACCCAAGCTACCATGGAGTAAGCTTTGTAAAGGCAGTAGGACCGGCAGCATTTGTTACTAAGATCCGCGCTATCTTACTTCGTGATACCGGAGCAACTTTATCCCCATTCCATGCGTTCTTCTTCCTGCAGGGACTGGAAACACTGTCCCTTCGTGTAGAGCGTCATGTAGAAAATGCACTGAAGGTCGTTCAGTACTTAAATAACCATCCACAGGTAGAAAAGGTTCATCACCCATCTGTATCAACTGATCCAGAGCAGCAGAAACTGTACAAGAAGTACTTCCCAAATGGCGGCGGTTCTATCTTCACCTTTGAGATCAAGGGCGATGCACAGAAGGCAAAGGACTTCATCGACAACCTGGAACTGTTCTCCTTACTTGCAAACGTAGCAGATGTTAAGTCTCTGGTTATCCATCCAGCTTCTACTACTCATGCACAGCTGACAGAAGAAGAGCTGAAAGAGCAGGGCATCTACCCGAACACCATCCGTCTTTCTATCGGTACTGAGAACATTGACGATATCATCGAAGATCTGGATGAGGCATTTAAGGCAGTAGCTGAGTAAAACAGTATACATAGCATGGCAAGTGAATGAAATCGTATAAAATAGGTAAGTGATATATAAAAACAGGCGTATTTTTCCGTAACAGGAAGATGCGCCTGTTTTGTGTATACTAGGAAATTCCGTTGGAACTCCCTGGTATACACCGAGGCACATTCTTTTACAGGTCTGGGAAGTCAGACGGATATATGGTAAAATGAGGTTTAAGAAAGAGTTTAAGAGCAAATAAACCAGAAGGAGGGCCTTATGAACCAACAGCAGCTTATTTTCATCAGGGAGATCGCACGGACTGGTACAATCCGGGGGGCAGCGGCCTGTGTGGACAGGACGCCTTCTGCCCTTACCAGGGGACTTAAAAGTGTGGAAAATGAACTGGGCTGTCAGCTGTTTCGCAGGATACGGGAAGGAATGGTCTCTACTTCCGAGGGAGAAACCGTGCTTTCTTATGGGGAGAGGATCTTAAAAAGCCTGCAGGAAATAAAGGAAAAACGGATCTGGTCGGAAAATGAGATCCGTTATCTTTTATGTATCCGGGAAAATAAGAGTATTACCGGGGCAGCGGAAACTCTTTTTATTGCCCAGCCTTCCTTAAGCCAGGTCTTAAAAGAAGTGGAAGAGGAAGTGGGATTTAAGATCTTTCAGAGAGACCGGAGGGGGGCAGAGGAGACAAAAGCGGGCGCAGAGCTTTTAGAACAGTTAGAGGAAGTATGGAAACTCTGGAAGGAAATGCGGGAAGAACTGGGAGAATACCGGGAACTGAAAAAAGGAACAGTAACCATCGGCATCCCTATGAACCTGGGGGCCTGTATCCTGCCTGTAGTGGTTCCTGTGTTTCGCAGGCGCTATCCGGGGGTAAAGGTATTTATCCGTGAAAATAATTCCCAGGAACTGGAAAAAATGATGCTGTCTCATAAAGTGGACTTCTGCATTATGCATTTTCAGAAAGCATTGGATGAAGTATGCTATGATGAATTTTCTGAGGATCCTTTTTATCTTGCAGTGCCGGAAATTTTTCAGTCACAGGTATCGCTGTCAGAGGAAAAGTCGTTAAAGGCAGAAGATATAAGGCAACTGAAAAAGATCCCCTTTGTTATGGTGGCAAGCAGACAGAAACTGCGCCAGGTGGCAGATGAGATCTTAAGAAAAGCCGGGATCCGGCCGGATATCTGCTGCACTACAAAGAGCATGGAAACAGCCAAACGTCTGGCGGCAGGGGGAATGGGAGCTACTTTTCTGCCAAAGTCTTATATGACGCTGTATTCGGGGACAGAGGGATTAAGCTGTTATCCGCTGGATAAAGAACTGGGAGCGTCCTGGAAGCTGGTGGCTGCTTATCCTGCTGATGAGAAACTTTCAAGGGCTTCCAGGGAATTTTTGCGTACATTAAAAGAGTGTCTGGAATAAGGAAATATAAAGAAAATTCTGAAAAATAGTGTTGCATTTTACCTATATAAAAACTGGTATGTAATGTATTTTCCCTATTACTGTTTTTGTATTAATATAAAAATAAGAAAGTGAAAAAAGTAACATACACATACAACCATTTAAAATCAATTTAAGATCATTTCAAAGAAAGAAAAGGAGAAGGAAAAATGAGCGCTATTTCACAGGCACAGGAAAAATTTGGGGAACTGATCCAGTCTGAGTTTGAACGGATCGAACGTATGAAACAGGATACGGAAGTAAAAGATTTTTCAAAGCTGGATAAGATCGTTGTAGGCATCCTTCCAGGAGACGGTATTGGTCCGATCATTATGGAGCAGGCAGTTCGCGTGATCAAGGCACTGATTCCGGATGAGATCGCTTCCGGCAAAGTAGAACTGCGCCATATTGAAGGCATGACCATTGAGAACAGAGCTGCAAAGCTTCAGAGTCTGCCAGATGATGTATTTGAAGAGATCAAAAAATGTGATGTTATCATCAAAGGACCGATGGTAACTCCAAGAGCCGGTGAGCCATGGCCAAACCTGGTATCTGCTAACAGCCTGCTGCGTCGCGGCCTGGAGCTGTTTGCTGCTGTCCGTCCGATCCGTATCCCGGACAAGGGCATTGACTGGACTTTCTTCAGAGAGAATATTGAAGGTGAATATATCTGGGGAAATAAGGGTATCCAGGTAGATGAAGATCTGGCAGTAGACTTTAAGGTACAGACCAAGCAGGGAAGTGAACGTATTGCAAGAGCTGCTTTTGAGTTTGCAAGAAAAAATGGTAAGAAGAACGTAACCATTGTAACAAAGGCAAATATTGTAAAGCTGGCTGATGGAAACTTTATCAAGGCAGTGCGCAAGGTAGGCGAGGAATATCCGGAGATCGAGATCCAGGAGCGTTTAGTAGATGCTATGTGCGCTAAAATGCTGGATCCTGAGTTTAACAAGGGTATTGAAGTAGTAGTACTTCCAAACCTGTACGGCGATATTGTAACAGATATTGCAGCAGAGCATCAGGGCGGTCTGGGAACTGCTTCTTCTTCCAATATCGGTAATAAATATGCCATGTTCGAGGCGATCCATGGAACTGCTCCATATCTGATGAGCCACGGCAGAGGCGAGTACGCAGATCCAAGCTCCCTGATCCGTGCAGCTGGCATGATGTTAGCTCATATTGGCTATGCAGACAAGAAGGTTCTTCTGGAAAAGGCACTGGATGTATGTACCACAGAGAAGAAAGTGGTACTGACTACTTTTACAGAGGATGCAAGTGCAAAAGAATATACCGATTATATTATTGAGACCATTGAAAAGCTGAAATAGAGGCAGGAAACATGAGAAAATTTAAAACTGTATTTATGCGTGGGGGCACCAGCAAAGGTTGTATGTTCCATAAAGAAGACCTTCCGGAGGACAGAAAAGAATGGGATAACATTTTTTTACAGTGCATGGGCGACCCGGATCCAAAGCAGATCGACGGTCTTGGCGGTACTGTGTCTTCCAACAATAAGATCGTTATTGTATGGAAAAGTGAAGAACCAGGTGTAGATGTAGAATATCTGGTAGGCCAGGTCATTGTAGGTAAGAGTCAGGTGGATTATAAGTCCAACTGTGGAAATATGACAGCAGCAGTAGGACCTTATGCAGTAGAAGAAGGTATGGTAGATATTGTAGAGCCGATCACCACTGTTCGTATGCTAAACCGTAACACAGATAAATATATCAATGTAACCGTTCCGATCGATCCTGAAACCAAGACATTTGCCCAGGAGGGTGACTGCGCTATTGCAGGTGTAGACGGAACAGCAGCTGAATTGAAGGTCAATTTCTTAAATCCGGCCGGTGCAAAGACAGGAAAGCTGCTTCCAACAGGAAATCCAAAGGACGTGCTGGATATTCCGGGATTTGGACCGATCGAGGCGACCATTCTGGATGTGTCTAACCCAATGGTCCTGGTGCGTGCAGAGGATATCGGTCTTACAGGCCGTGAACTGCCGGAAGAGGTAAACAGCAACAAGGCAGCCAGTGAAATATTGGAGAAGATCCGCGGTGCAGCCTGCTGCAAAATGGGCTTTGCAAAGGATTTAGAAGATGCAACTTCTAACAGCCCTGCAGTGCCAAAAGTAGGATTTTTCACAAAGCCACAGAGCTATGTGGATATTGCAGGACAGCAGGTAAATGCAGAGGATATGGACGTTTGCGCCCGTGTGATCTCTGTATTTAAGTGCCACAAGGCATGCCCTCTGACTTCAGCCAGCTCAATTTCCGTAGCAGCTTTCTTAAAAGGAAGTCTGCTGTATGAAGAGCTTGGAAAGCCGGAAGAAGGAAAGACCAATGTGCGCATCGGCCATCCAAGCGGTGTTATGACCATGTATCCGGACCTGAAAGAGGGGAATGGAGAATTAGTTCTTCCTGGTGTTGCAGTACAGAGAACTGCAAGAAGGATCATGGATGGAATGGTCTATGTGAGAAAATAGCAAACAGCCTGAGTCAGCAGGCAATAGAGCGCGACAGCGCGGGTTTGCGAGTCTAAGATCAAAGGATTTTGCGGTCCGGTGGGATGTTTCCCACTGGCGCAGAGTCCTTTTTTTGTAATCTGCATACCATGGTAATAAGTATGAAATACAGGAGCTTTTATATGCCTGAAGCTTATATTGCATTAACACCGGTCCACTGGTTTTACCTGGTGGGGGTGTTAGTGATCTTATTTACCATGATATTGCGAAAAGATACGCCATTGGTCTGCATTGCCTTTCTTTTTGGAATTGGCGTTGTTGGAAAATGCAGTCTGGCAGGAGGAATACAGACCATTTTCAGTTCCATTATCTATGCTATCAGTGAATTTCGCGAGGTGATCGCTACCATTGCCCTGGTAACGGCATTTTCAAAATGTTTACGGGAATTGGGAAGCGATGCCCTTCTTATGAAGCCGGTGTCAAAAGTTATGAGGACTCCTGCTGTTTCCTGGTGGATCTTAGGTGGCATCATGTTTGTATTTTCCCTGTTTTTGTGGCCATCTCCGGCAGTGGCACTGGTAGGTGCTATTGTACTTCCAATTGCTGTGCAGTCCGGATTAACACCGCTTGCAGCAGCCATGGCAATGAATTTGTTCGGCCATGGTTTTGCCCTCAGCTATGATGCAGTGATCCAGGGGGCACCGGCCATTTCCGCGGGAGCGGCAGATATTTCCACAACCGATATTTTAAGCAAGGGCCGGCCACTGTTCTGGATCATGGGTATTACCTGTGTATGCAGCGCGTTTTTGCTCAACCGGATGACATTGGCAGGACAGAGAAAAAATGAAGATCAGAGGAACGATCTGAAAATAACGGATCTGCCTGAAAAGCAGGAAGACAGTGGAGAAGAGACTCCGGAAGAAAAGGGGGATAGGAAGAAGCAATATTCCACCACTGCTAAGGCTCTGGCGGTTCTTACTCCCATTGCTTTTCTTATGGATATCCTGTTTATGTTCTTATTCAAATTAAAGGGCGGAGATGCCACCAGCCTGGTTGCGGGGACTGCAGTTATTCTTATGTGTGTGGGCGCGGTCATGGAGTTTAAGGCCGGTTCTCTTGAAAAGGTGACGGAATACGTAACAGATGGATTTTTATTTGCCGTCCGCATTTTTGCTCCGGTCATTGTGATCGGTGCCTTTTTCTTCCTGGGAGGCAATGGTATTACCCATATTTTGGGAGACTCCTATGAGCGTGGAATTTTAAATGACTGGGCGCTGTGGCTGGCCCATCATGCTCCTTTAAACAGGTATATGACAGCCTTATTGCAGCTGGTGATCGGTGGTCTTACAGGACTGGATGGCTCCGGCTTTTCCGGGCTTCCTCTTACAGGTGCCCTGGCGAGGACCTTTGGCACAGCTACAGGCGCTTCCATTCCGGTCCTGGCATGTCTGGGACAGATCAGTGCTATTTTTATCGGTGGCGGAACGGTAGTGCCATGGGGACTGATACCGGTGGCAGCTATCTGTAATGTAGATCCGGTGGAACTGGCAAGGAAAAATATGCTGCCGGTATTTATTGGCCTGACATGCACTTTTCTGGTGGCGTGTCTTGTGTTGTAAGGTTCCGCCTGCGCAAGCAGGCAGTAGGGCGCGATAGCGTGTGAACCTGAGTTTAAGAGGAGGTTATCATATGTGCGGGATCGCCGGATTTTATCAGAGTCATTTTGACTATCTCACAGAGGAAGATCACTACCGTCAGATACTGGAAGATATGGAAAAAGTGCAGAAGCATCGTGGGCCGGATGAACAGGGAAATTATCTGGACTCTCATTTTGGGTTAGCCCATGTGAGACTGTCGGTGCGGGATCTGGTTTCCGGCCGTCAGCCAATCCTTAAAAAAACAGGAGATAAGACCTTTGGGATCGTATACAACGGGGAACTGTATAATACCACAGAGTTGAAAGAAGATTTACTGAAAAAAGGCTGGGAATTTTCCACTACCGGCGACACAGAAGTGGTCCTTACAGGATATATGGAATACGGTCCGGATTTTGTAAAGCAGATGAACGGCATATTCGCTTTCGGGATCATGGACCCGGTAAAAGACTGCCTGGTGCTGTTCCGTGACCGTCTGGGAGTAAAGCCATTATTTTATACCTGTTTTCATGACCAGGTCATTTTTTCCTCTGAGATCAAGGGACTTTTCGCATATCCGGGTGTTACGCCAAAACTGGATAAAAAGGGTTTAAACGAGATATTCAGCATCGGGCCTGCGAAAACCTATGGATGCGGCGTTTTCAAGGACATAGAAGAACTCCTTCCGGCCCACTATCTTGTATGCAATGCAGCAGGTCTGCATACAGAATGTTACTGGAAATTAGAGAGTAAGCCTCATACGGACAGTTACGAGCAAACGGTAGAAAAGACGGCATTTCTGGTCCGGGATGCCATCCGCCGCCAGATCATTTCCGATGTTCCTGTGTGTACCTTTTTGTCCGGTGGTGTGGACAGCAGCCTGGTATCAGCAGTGTGCAGCGCAGAACTGAAGAAGAAAAATAAACAGCTGACTACCTTTTCTTTTGATTTTAAGGATAACCACAAATATTTTACTGCCAATGCCTTCCAGCCGTCTATGGACCGGCCTTTTGTGGACATTATGGTGAAATATTTAGGTTCAGATCATCATTATCTGGAATGTGACAATGTGACCCAGGCGGATCTGCTTTATACGTCTGTAGAAGCCAGAGATCTGCCTGCCATGGCAGATGTAGACTCATCTTTGTTGTATTTCTGCTCCCAGGTCAGCCGTACCCACAAGGTGGCTCTGACCGGGGAATGTGCAGATGAGATATTTGGGGGCTATCCATGGTTTCACAAAAAAGAGTGCTTTGAGGCAAAAACATTTCCATGGACTATGGATCTTTCTGCCAGAAAGGTGCTGCTTTCTGATGATTTCATCCGGGAACTTCACATGGATGAATATGTGCAGGCAACTTATGAAAAGTCAGTAGCAGAAACACCCAGACTGGCAGAGGATACACCAGAAGAAGCCCGCCGCCGTGAGATCGCGTGGCTGAACCTGAGATGGTTTATGCAGACATTATTAGACCGTATGGACCGTACCAGCATGCATTCCGGACTGGAAGCAAGAGTGCCTTTTGCAGACCACCGCATTGTAGAATATCTGTGGAATGTGCCATGGTACATGAAAACAAGGGATGGGGTGGCAAAACATCTGCTAAGAGAGTCTGGAAAAGGTCTGCTGCCGGATGAAGTGCTGTGGCGCAGAAAATCCCCGTATCCAAAGACCTATGACAGAGCTTATGAGGCGCTGCTGGTGGGTCGGGTGCGTGAGATTTTAGAAGACAATACCTCACCTGTATTGCAGTTTCTGGATAAGGCCAAAACAGAGAAATTCCTGGAAAGCCCCTCAGATTATGGAAAGCCATGGTATGGTCAGCTGATGGCGGGGCCGCAGATGCTGGCTTATATGATACAGGTGGATTATTGGTTGAAGAAGTATAATATTGAGATCGTGTGATAGCATCCCGCCCTTGTGGGCGGGAGCGTTGCATATTGGCAGGTACAGGAATGAGAGGAGAAAAATTCCGGATGTACTATTTGTCATTAGGTTCCTGGGCAAATGTCTGCCGTACCAGATCCAGGAAATACTGATCCGCTCTGGACAAAAATCCGCCCTTTAAGGTGGCAATACTCAGATCCCAGCTGGGGCTGTAGGACTCATCAATGGATAATAACACCGGCGGATGGTCTGCATAGGTCAGGGCGGCGTAATCCATAGGCAGAAAGGTAATGCCAATGCCCTGACCGGCCAGACGCTGGGCTGTCTCGTAATTCTTTATCGTCAGCACGATATTTGGCGTAATCTTTGCTTTTGCCAGTATGGCGTCCGATACATGACGGATGCGCTGCTGAGGATGGAGCAGGATCAAAGGTTCATTTTTCAATAAACGTACATCTAAAACCGGGAAGAGATATCCCGGTTTTTTTTGCGCCTTTTCGATCAGGGGATGTCCGGCAGCAAGTGCTATGACAAAAGGATCCTCTGAGAGAAATTCATAATTTAATAAAGGATTTGCAGCCAGCTTCGGGGCATGGAGAAGAGCAAAATCCATAGCGCCGGTAAGAAGTTTTGCTTCCAGATTTCCCGTATTGTCCTCCAGGATCTCCAGTTCAACAGAAGGGCTGTTTTCCTTAAATTCCAGCAGTATTTCAGGGAGGATGACAGTTCCTAAATGGTTGGTAGTCCCCATTACGATACGTCCGGTTTTTAACTGGTTGATGTCGCTGATCTCTGCTTCAAAATCACTGTAGATCTTAAGAACCTGGCAGGCCATCTGATAGCAGCGCTCTCCTGCATAGGTCAGTGTCAGGCCGGAAGGCGTCCTGTTAAAAAGTTTTGCCCCCAGATTTTCCTCGATCCTCTGTAAAGACTGGCTTAGGGACGGCTGGGCGATGTAAAGTTTTCTGGCAGCAGAGGAGATGCTTTTTTCATCTGCTACTGTTTTTATGTATTCTAATTCACGGCTGGTCATGGGGAGCCTCCTTGGATGTACTTGGTGTTATACTTGCGAACGTGCGTTTGCTCGCTTATTTGCCTGCTGACGCAGGCGGTTCGTCAACACATAGGTAAAAATGTATATCTGTTATTATATATATAGTATTTGCCTATAAAAGTAAAGAGGTGTATAGTTAATTCAGAAACAAAAAGAAACAAACTTAAGAAGCAGATAATAAAAGACCAGCTCCTCCGGGAGAGGATGGTCAATAACCATTCAAGAACAGAAAAGGAGAAGAAACATTATGGTAAAGTTATATGATGAGGGCATCTACCTTGTAAATGGCACCGAGATCGTATCGGAGTCTGAGGCAGCAAAAGTACAGGCTCTTACAGGAAAAGCAGCAAATAAAGAAGAAGCAAAGAAAGGCACAATGGCCTGTTCCATTTTAAGTGCCCACAACACTTCAGGAGATATGGAGCACTTAAAACTTAAATTCGATGCAATGGCATCCCATGATATCACATTCGTTGGTATCGTCCAGACAGCAAAGGCATCCGGAATGGAAAAATTCCCACTGCCATATGTACTGACCAACTGCCACAACTCCCTTTGTGCAGTAGGCGGAACCATCAACGAAGATGACCACATGTTTGGTCTTTCTGCAGCAAAGAAGTATGGCGGCATCTATGTTCCACCTCACATTGCAGTTATCCATCAGTACATGCGTGAAATGCATGCAGGCTGCGGACGCATGATCTTAGGATCTGACTCCCACACCCGTTACGGTGCATTAGGAACCATGGCTATCGGTGAGGGCGGCGGCGAGCTGGTAAAACAGCTGTTATGTGATACATATGATGTTGCTTATCCAGGTGTTGTTGCAATTTACCTTACCGGAAAGCCGGGACCTGGCATCGGACCTCAGGACGTGGCACTTTCTATTATCGGCGCAGTATTCAAGAAGGGTTATGTAAAGAATAAAGTAATGGAATTTGTAGGACCTGGTGTTGCTTCTATGACAACCGACTACAGAAACGGCGTAGATGTTATGACAACAGAAACTACCTGCTTAACATCTATCTGGCGCACTGATGAAGATACAAAGGCATTTTTAACTGCTCATGGCAGAGGAGATGCTTACAAGGAATTAAATCCGGCAGATGTAGCTTACTATGATGGCTGTGTTTACGTAGATTTAAGCACCATCAAGCCAATGATCGCCCTTCCGTTCCATCCAAGCAATACATATGAGATTGATGAGTTAAATGCAAACCTGGGCGATATCTTAAGAAGCGTAGAGAAAGAAGCTGAGAAAGTCAGCGGCGGAAGAGCTACATTTACACTGACTGATAAGATCGAAAACGGACGTTTAAGAGTACAGCAGGGAATTATCGCTGGCTGTGCAGGCGGCAACTTCACCAACGTAGTAGAAGCAGCACATGCATTAAAGGGAAAGAGCTGTGGCGATGGCGAATTCTCACTGGCTGTATATCCTTCTTCCCAGCCTGTATTTATCGACCTGGTAAGAAAGGGCCTGATCGCAGATCTGATGGAAGCAGGCGCTATCATCAGAACCGCATTCTGCGGACCATGCTTCGGCGCAGGCGATACACCTTGCAACAATGGTTTAAGTATCCGTCATACAACCAGAAACTTCCCGAACCGGGAAGGCAGCAAGCCAGGAAACGGCCAGATGTCAGCAGTAGCATTAATGGATGCACGTTCTATCGCAGCAACTGCAGCAAACGGCGGTATCCTTACACCAGCTACCGACTTAGACTGCTGGGGCGATGTTCCTGAATACAACTTTGACAAGACTGTTTATGACCGTCGTGTATACAATGGCTACAGCGCAGCACATGAGGAAGACAGCCTGGTATATGGTCCAAATATCAAGGACTGGCCGGAAATGAGCCCATTAACTGACAATATCCTCTTAAAGGTATGCTCCAAGATCATGGACGAAGTAACCACGACCGATGAGCTGATCCCATCTGGTGAGACTTCTTCCTATCGTTCCAACCCATTAGGACTGGCTGAGTTTACATTATCCAGAAGAGATCCTGAATATGTAGGAAAGAGCAAGGCAGTGGATAAGTTAGAGAAGGCAAGAACCGCAGGCCAGAAGCCATCTGAGTTAGATGCAGACCTGAATGGAGTATTTGATGCCATCCATACCATTTCCGGTCAGGAAAATGTAAATGAAATGGAAACAGAGATCGGAAGTATGATCTATGCTGTAAAACCTGGTGATGGTTCTGCAAGAGAGCAGGCTGCAAGCTGCCAGAGAGTCATCGGCGGACTTGCAAACATCACAAAGGAATACGCAACCAAGCGTTATCGTTCTAATGTAATGAACTGGGGCATGATCCCATTCCAGATGGTAGAAGAGCCTGAGTTTGAAGTAGGCGACTATATCTACGTTCCAGGTGCAAAAGCAGCACTGGATGGTGATTTAAAAGATATTAAGGCTTATGTGATCAATGCAGATACCAAGGCAGTAAAAGAGATCAGTCTGTATGTTGCAGATATGACTGCAGATGAAAGAAAGATCGTAAAAGCAGGCTGTCTGATCAATTATAACCGTGCAAGAAAAGGCTTAAAGTAGTATAATATTAACGAACGAACCGCCTGCGGTAGCAGGCAGTAGAGTGCGATAGCGCGTGTTCGTGAGCTTTAAGAAAAAACATAATGCCACATATTTTCCTGATTCAAAATGATCTGGAAAATGTGTGGCAGTACCCGTTTGAAAATGATTATTTCACAGATGCGGGGGGTAACAAAAAGATGTTGAAAAGACATCGTTAAAAACAGGAGGAAATAAAGATGGAGATCAAGAAACCAGCCATGGCAGGAACACTGGAATCCAGTGACTGTCAGGTAACCGTAGAACCGGGAAATGGTTCTGTTGAGTTTAATCTGGAAAGCGCTGTGATCAATCAGTACGGCAACCAGATCCGCAAGGTAGTCCTTCAGACACTGGAGAACCTGGACGTAAAGGATGTAAAAATTTCAGTGGTGGACAAAGGCGCGCTGGACTGCACCATTAAGGCAAGAGTAGAAGGTGCGGTATTCCGTTCCGCAGACCAGATCAAGGACATTCCGTGGGGAGGTGCTGTAAGATGATCAATGCGAATAAGAAACGTTTAAGAAGAACCATGATGTTCTTAAATGCACAGAAGCCAGGTCTGATCAAAGACCCATATATCTACAAACCAGACTCCATTATGCTGGATCTGGAGGATGCAGTTGCTGAGAACCAGAAAGATGCAGCACGTTTCTCTCTGTATCACGCATTAAAAGAGATCAACTACAGAGGCTGTGAGAGAGTTGTCCGTATCAATGGCCTTGACACCCCATACTGGGAAGAAGATATCCACTGTGCAGTAGCAGGTGGCTGCGATGCCATCCGTATCCCAAAGACAGAAAGCGCACTGGATGTACAGAGAGTGGAGACCGTTGTAGAAGAGTGCGAAAAGAAGTACGGTATCCCGGAAGGCCACACACTGATCATGGCAGCAATCGAGTCTGCAAGAGGTGTTATGAAAGCCCTGGATATCTGCGAAGCATCTGAGAGACTGTTTGGTATCGCTCTTTCCGGTGGTGACTATACAAAGGACTTACAGACACACATTACCGGTACCGGTCTTGAACTGATGGGTGCACGCCAGAACATGATCATTGCAGCCCGTGCAGCTGGTGTACAGTGTTTTGATACTGTATACACAAACCTGGATGACATGGAAGGTTTCCGTCACGACGTAGAGACCATCCATTTAATGGGATTTGATGGAAAATCCATTATCAACCCACGTCAGATCAACATTGTACATGAGATCTTCACACCAACCCAGAAAGACATCATCTTTGCTGAAAAGGTAGTAAAAGAGATTGATGAAAAGAAGGCACTGGGTATCGGCGTATTTACTGTAGACGGCAAGATGATCGACATTGCATTCTATGACGGCGCAAAGAGAACCATCGAACTTGCCAAGGCATCAGGCGTATATAAGGGGGATCTGTAAAATGATAAATGCAGTTGGAAGAGATATACCAGAAGAGATCCTGGAGATGACCGGTAAAGAGGTATTCCAGGGAAATCATTACAGGGACGGATATGTATACAAAAAGGACGGCCCATATACAAAATGTGTGGTAAACAATACACAGAGCAAGCTGGTTGCCAACATCCATGATGTGCTGATAAAATGCGGCATCAAGGACGGCATGACCTTAGGCTTCCATCATCATTTCCGTGATGGTGACTATATCGTAAATATGGTCATGGAAGAAGTACATAAGATGGGTATCAAGGATATCACCATCTGCGCAAGTTCTCTTGGTAAGGCACATGACCCGATCGTTCCTTATATCGAAGACGGAACCATTACCAATATCCAGTCCTCCGGTGTTCGCGGTAAGATCGGTGAAGCAATCTCTGCAGGTAAATTAAAGGGACTTGCAATCATGCGTTCCCACGGTGGCCGTGTAAGAGCAATCGAGAGCGGTGAGACAAGAATTGATATTGCATTTATCGGAACACCAACCTGTGATGACTATGGCAACTGCCGTGGTATCGGTGGTAAGAGTGACTGTGGTGTGCTTTCCTATGCTATGGTGGATGGTGATTATGCAGATAAGGTAGTAGCTATTACCGACTGCCTGGTACCATTCCCGAACTTCCCGGCACATATTTCCATGACTAAGGTTGATTATGTTGTAGTTGTTGACGCTATCGGTGATCCAAAGAAGATCGCTACCGGTGCAGCAAAGCCAACTACAGATATGAGAAAGCTGATGATGGCTGATTACTGTACCCAGTTCGTAGTAAACAGCCCATATTTCAAGGACGGCTTCTCCTACCAGACAGGTGTAGGCGGTGCTTCTATCGCATCTACTATCTCTCTGGCTAAGATCATGAAGGAAAGAAATATCCGCATGCGTTTTGGCGTAGGTGGTCTGACCAAGCCAATGTGCGACCTGCTGATCAACAACCAGGTAGACTGCCTGCTTGATACTCAGGACTTTGACCTGGCAGCAGTAGAGTCTGTAAAGAACTTAAAACATTTCCGTATCTCTGCAGGTGAGTACGCAGACCCATTTAACAAGGGTGCTGTTGTAAATAAGCTGGATTTCGTAATCTTGGCTGCACTGGAAGTAGACGTAAACTTTAACTGTAACGTAGTTGTAGGTTCTGACGGTG
>ERZ773112.79-NODE-79-length-62499-cov-14.940971_pt1 | contig 62499 bp, 71 predicted proteins | sample MGYA00580566_ERZ773112 | MGnify/ENA primary metagenome ERZ773112 (study PRJEB29015, sample SAMEA2737842) | human gut metagenome | biome: human gut; feature: human-associated habitat; material: faeces | place: China | collected 2012 ... | reverse complement strand
AAGGAGCCATTTTTTGAAGAAAAATGAGCGGATTACGAATGTTTTTAGAATTGCGGGAGTGTAAAGCACGTAGCAATTCGGTATCAGAGGGGGCAAAAGATCATAAATACAGCCTGTTTAATACAGGTGGGTTATTACGGAGGACAGAAAAAATGGAAGCGATCCTGATGAAAGCAGCTTCTTTTATTGCAGTTATTATTTTAGGATATGGATTGCGGAAAGCTGGCTTTTTTAAAGAAGAAGATTTTTATGTATTGTCAAAGATCGTGCTTAAGATCACACTTCCTGCATCTATTATTGCAAATTTTTCACAGGCTGAGATACAGCCTGCCATGCTTTTGCTGTGTCTTGTAGGATTTGCAGGCGGCGTGCTCTACATGAGCCTTGGATGGATCCTTGGAGGGAAAGACAGGGATGAAAAGGCATTTCATATCCTGAATATGTCCGGTTATAATATTGGAAATTTCACCATGCCATTTACCGCCGGTTTTTTTGGTCCTACAGGTGTAGTCATCACCAGTTTATTTGATACGGGAAATGCGTTTATCTGTCTGGGAGGTGCTTACAGTGTAGCTTCTATGGCAAAAGATAAAAACAGCAGGTTTTCTGTGGGCCCTATTTTGAAAACACTGATAAAATCTGCGCCATTTGATGCATATATCGGTATGCTCATCCTTTCCCTGATCCATGTTTCTCTTCCAGCACCTGCTGTCAGTATTGCACAGCTGATCGGAAATGCCAATGCGTTTATGGCAATGTTAATGCTTGGAGTTGGTTTTAAGCTTTCAGGCGATAAAAAGCAGATCGGAAAGATCGGAAAGATCCTTTCCATACGTTATGGTGTGGCAGTGGTGGCATCATTGATGTTTTATTTTGTTCTTCCCCTTCCATTGGAATATCGTCAGACACTGGCGGTACTGGTGTTCAGCCCTATTGCAGCAGCAGCACCTGCGTTTACCGGTGACCTGAAAGGGGATATTGGTCTTGCAAGTGCAGTAAATTCTATTTCTATTATTATCAGTATGATCATGATCACAACTGTACTTATTTTTGTACTGTAAATAATGAATGATGGAACAATTCTGCGAAAGCAGACTGGATTTTTGAAGAAAAGAGAATAAACGGGGAAGGAATGGTTATAATAGGATTATCACCAAAGAGAAAATATTAATACTTATCCTCCCCTTTTTAATACCTTGTCTGTTGCCGAAGTGCAGCAGATAAGGTATTGTATTTTCTGGCAAAAACACGGATAATAGACACGAACATAGTACATCAGGGTAAATGAGAGGATAAAGGACATATGAAATTTTATCTGGCTCCCATGGAAGGGATCACAGGATACATATACAGACAGGCATACAACAGCTGTTTTAAGCCTATGGACAGGTATTTTACACCATTTCTGGCACCGAAGCATAAAAGCGGTTTCAGCAGCAAAGAATTAAATGACATCCTTCCAGAGCATAATCAGGGAATGGAGGTCATTCCCCAGATCCTTACATCAGATCCGGAGGATTTTTTAGATACAGCGGTAAAATTAAAGGAATATGGTTATACAGAGGTTAATCTGAACCTGGGATGTCCTTCAGGTACTGTGGCAGCCAAGGGAAAAGGCGCCGGATTTTTAAAAGATACTGAAAAGCTTGCCAGGTTCTTGGGAGAGGTCAGTGAGGGAATGGAACGGGAAAATCTTCATTTTTCCATCAAGACCCGCGTGGGGGTGGAAAGTGAAGAAGAGTTTCAGACTCTTTTAGGTCTGTACAACCAGTGCCCATTAACAGAACTTATCATCCATCCAAGAGTATTAAAAGATTTTTATAAATACAATGTGCGGATGAATGCTTTTAAAGAGGGATTTGAAAAAAGCAGACATTCTGTGTGCTATAATGGGGATATTTTCCGAAGGAAAGACTATGACCGTCTTGTAAAAGAGTATCCGGATCTGGATAAGATAATGATGGGACGGGGGATCATGATGAACCCATTTTTAATGGAAGAGATCGCTGACGGAACATCCCAGAAAGTATCTGGAAAAATGTCTGCCGACAGGAAGGCAGACCGGCTGGAGAAATTCCACCGTCTGCTCTGTGACGGATATACCCATGTTATGAGCGGAGACAGACCGGTATTGTTTAAAATGAAAGAACTGTGGGGATTTCTGATCCATTCCTGTCCGGAAGAAGAAAAGCTTATGAAGAAGATACGCAAGGCACAGCACCTTGCAGAATATGAAGGGGTGGTATCAGAACTGTTCTGCCGCATGAGAGAGCATGAATAAGGGCATGAATAAGACCATGAGAAAAATTTATTGCCCTATAAAATGGAGGGAGCCGGCAGAAAAGGGGGGAATCTGCCGGCTTAGGTATGAAAAAGTGTCTTCCTGTATGGTAAAAGGTCTCATCAACCTTACAAGTAATAATATACAGGTAAATTGTGGACAAAGTTTGAGCAGACGATAAAGAAAAAATAAAATTCCTGAAGGGAAAATAAAGAAATTATGAAAGACTCCGACGGAAGCAGATAAGGAGAAAAGCTATGTATGATAATCTGACAAAAGACGATATTAAAAAAATGCAGGAAGAAATAGAATACCGTAAGCTGGTGGTGCGCAAAGAAGCATTGGAGGCAGTAAAGGAGGCAAGAGCCCAGGGGGATTTAAGCGAGAATTTTGAATATAAGGCAGCAAAGCAGGACAAGAACCGTAACGAGAGCCGTATCCGTTATCTGGAAAAAATGATAAAAACAGCCCGTATTGTTTCAGATGAGTCAAAATCAGATGAAGTAGGTCTGGGCGACCGGGTGGAATTATATATTCCGGAAGATGATGAAACAGAAAGCTATAAATTAGTGACCACAGTCCGGGGAAACTCCATGAAAGGACTTATAAGTATTGATTCTCCTTTAGGAAAGGCGATCAAGGGCCGCAAAACAGGAGATAAGGTGTATATTAAAGTAAATGACACCTACGGATATGAGGCGGAGATCCGTTCCATCGATAAGACAGCTAAAGAGGAAGAAGACCAGCTGCGCAGCTATTAATTACCAGTACATCGTTTCGTAAATAACTGTACTAGAAAGGGCGCCTTATCACAGAAAGGCAGGAAATGATATGGACAAAAAGGGAATACTGACTGTGCGGATGATGGGAACCATATCAGTGGAATATGAAGGGGAGTTTTTTCCTATAGGGACTGCTCTTACAGGGAAGATCCTGCAGCTTTTTCTGATCCTTTTGTATGCAGGAAAGAAGGGAGTGGGCAGGGAAGAGCTGTTAGATGCATTTTACGGAAATGGAGAGTATGCTAATCCATCCGGCAGTTTAAGGGCAGCAGTTTTCAGGCTGCGCAGATTATTAAAAGAAATGCTGCCAGAGCATGAGTATATCTGTACAGATGGCGGTATTTACCGGTGGGATGAGGGAAATGTGACGGTTTCCATTGATGCCAGAAATTTTGAAAAAGCAGCTCAAAGTGCTCTTGCAACAGGAAAAAAAGAGGAGCTGTGCCACGCCTGCAGTTTGTATTACGGGGAATTCCTTTCTCAGATGACAGGAGAAAAATGGGTCAATGTGATCGGTGTAAAATACCAGGAGCTGTATTTTAAATGCCTGCGCCTGGCAAGCCGGCTTTTAAAGGCAGACCGGGAATATGACAGGCTTTTAAACTTAAGTACAGCAGCCAGCAGGCTGTATCCTTATGAGGAATGCCAGATGATGAAGCTGGACTGCCTGATCGCTTTAAAACGGTATCAGGAAGCCATGGAAGTTTATAAACAGGTGGTCGTCCAGTATTTTGAAGAACAGGGGCTTCCGCCTTCTGAAACCATGCTGCAGCGTTTCCGCCTGATGAGCGGTCAGATCCGTTACACTTCCGATATGCTAAAGGACATTGAAAATACCTTAAAAGAGAGGGAAGAAACCCAGGGACCTTATTACAGTACATACCCTTCCTTTATTGACAGTTACCGTCTGGTGAGCCGCATGGCAGAACGTTTTTCCTTTGAATATACATTATTCTGCATTACTCTTGTAGATGGAAAAGGAGCATTGCTGGAAGGCGAAATGGTGCAGACGACATCTGAGATGTTAAAAAATGCCATAGGAGAGAGTCTGCGAAAGGGAGATCTGTTTACCTGCTACAGCCCGGTCCAGTATCTGGTCCTGTTAAATGGAGCAGGCCAGGAACATGTCCTGGCCGTGTGTGAACGTGTGGAACGTAGTTTAAAGCAATGGGAAAATGGAAAAAAGATCAATTTTAGTCATCAGATCCTGGGGTTGGCACCATAGCGTCCTTCCAGATATTGTTTACCATAGGCTTCATCATTTCTTGGGATGAGGCCATTTTCTTTTTTATAAGAAGAAAGTGGATAGAGAACAGCATCCGTTCCTTCCGGGCGGCAGCACAGACAGATCTCGTCTCTTCGCATAACAGCCGGATTAAGGATCGCTGTGTTATGGCTGGTAAATACTAACTGCGCATGATGAGGATTTTTCTCATGATCCTGGTACAGAGACAGGATAAAGCGTAGCAGATGAGGATGGAGCACGTTATCTAAGTCATCGGCTAATAGAAGACTTCCCAGACGCAGGCTTTTTACGACTAACGGGATCAGGGTAAGCAGCTTTCTGATGCCTGTGGATTCTTCATTGAAAGAAACAAAAAAGGTATTTCCATCTGCTTTCCCATGGGTCAGGATCAGGGATGGATTATCGAAGCCCTGTTCTTTTGTAATGGAGTAATCTAAAATATCAATATCCATAGCCTGGAGCAGACGGCAGATGACCTGACGTTCTTCTACTTCAGAGGGCAGATCCGGGGCTTTTTTATAGTCATGTTCCCGGAAAAACAGAACCTGGCTGAACCAGGATGCAGCAGCTTTTGCACATTCAGAGGAAGATTTTGGGTCAAGATAGCGTAAAAGAGAGACCCCGGCCGGGAGAGTGGAAAAATCCATTTTCCCGGCTTCATTTCCAATATGGAGTTCATTTGCTTTGCGGGCAAAAAGAACGCCGGCATCATCAGAACCGGGTTTGCCGTAAAACATATTTTCTTCCAGGACAGCGCCTTGTTTTACATCAAGCTGATAACGGAAGAGAAAACCATTTCTGCGAAAAAGCAGGTCAAAACTTAAAGGAAGCTCTCTGCATGTATGATCCAGACGGCAGTAGGAACGGACGGAAGAGGTGATAAGAGAAAAATCACCTGCAGCCAGACGACATACATTCCAGAGCGCCTCTAATATAGAAGATTTTCCGCAGCCGTTTGGACCGTAAAGGGAGATAACAGGAAGAAATGATTCGCCGTCTCCCTGCGCTGTCAGCAGAGAAGCTTTGTGTTCATTAATAGGAGCCGGAAAAAAGTCCAGCAATGTTTCATTTTTAAATAATCTGTAATTTCTTAAAACAAACTGATTCAGCATACAAACCTCCAAAATGCGAAGATGTGAGAAAAAAACTCATTGAAGCGAATTATAGCATATGTTATAAAAAAACACAAGAACGACTGAGAAAAAAACTCATAGAGTCTGTAAATTATTTGAAAAATTGAAAATTATTTGAAAATATAAGTCCATATAACGCCTGGTATAACGCTATCTCTGCTATGATAAAGATAAATGAAAGTATAAACTGAATGACTGTGAAACGGGATTCAGGAAGTACTGGAGTTTGGCAGGAAATGGGGCCTGCACAAAATTCAGAGAGAGGAGAAACAGAGTATGAGAGGACGAAGCAGACGCAAGAAACGAACGGGAAAAATGGTTAGTTTACAGAAGCGTTTCCTGGCATTTATGCTGGCATTTGCCATGATCTTCACCAATGTGGGAACAGATCTGCATGTCAGCTTTGCAGCATCAGGAAACAAAGTGGACTTTACCATTGGCGGTGCTGACCTGGTGGATGCCATCCGTCAGGCCATCGAAGACGAAAATGTGGTATCACAGGACAGCCTGGATTTTACCGACGGTGCCACAGAAAAGTTTGAAGCACTGTTCTTTGGAGACGGAAAGGTATATGAAGTCTATCCGGACATCCAGGGAGACAGCATGGAGGCAGAGTTAAGGGTATTTGTAAAGCTTCCGGCTGATGCAGATGATACGTACATGGTAACAGGAGAGGAAGAGGTTTATTTCCTTTACGTAAATAACGGGGAAGATACCATCAGCTGTTCTACAACTGTAACAAGAACAGAAAACGGAAAAGAAAAGGAAAAGACCACCAAACGTATTACCATAAAGAGTTATGAAGATAAGTTTGGGGATGAAGAAAGAAACATTATTTCCAAACCTGCAGAAACTGCTCCGGCAGAAAAGCCTTCAGAAGCAGTGAACGAAGAAACAACAGAAAATGTTGTAAATCCAACGGATGCAGAAAAAGAGACCACAGCTGCTGAAGAAACCGCAGAAGTTCCGGAAACTAAGGAAGATGTGGAAGAAAGCAAAGAGCAGCCGGAAGAGACTAAGGAAGAAGAGACTGAGGCAGCAACAGAAGCTCCAGAGGAGATAACAGAGCCTGAGACTGAGGAAGCAGCTGAAACGGAAGCAGCAGAATCTGAGACAGAAGCTTCTGAACCAGAGGCAGAGGCTCCGGCAGAAGAACCGGCGCAGGAAGGTGAAGTAACAGCTTCTATTTCCAGACATGGTGTACCGTTAGTTGCCATGAAGGAAGATGTAGCAGATGCAGCAGATGGGGCAGAGCCAACAGAACCGGAAAAGGAAGAAGCAGCAGAGGCTACAGAGCCGGTGAAGGAAGAAAAAGCCGAAGAACTGAAAAAGGAAGAAGCTTCTGAACCAGAGACTGCACCTGAACCAGAGACAGAAACAACTGTAGAAGAGACTACGACAGAAGAGACTACAGCAGAAAAAACCACAGCAGAGGCAGAAAAAGAAAGCAGACCGGAAGGCTCTGCAGCAGAAGAAACCACAGCAGAGGCAGAAACTGAACCGGAAGTTCCGGCAGGCCCGGGAGAGACAACTGTACCAGAAGGAACCCCGGAAAGTACAGAACCGGAAACAGAGCCTGCACAGCCGGCAGAAACAACAGCGGCTATCCCGGAAACATTACCAGCACCACAGCCAGAAGCACCGGCAAAAACAGCAGATGACGGAGATCTGGTAGGTATTGGTTACTGCAGTACAGCGAAGGTTTATAAGAGTACACTGAATGCATTGCGTGTATTTGATGCTGAAATTGTACTTTCTGCAGAAGTTGCAGGAGCAGAAGGCGTGACAGTGAAGCTGACAGCTTTAAGCGATGTGCTTCCTGAAAATGGCTATATTGAGGCTAATGCAGTAGAGGATGAAGCTCAGCTGGAGCTTATGAAAGCAGCTGCCGATGATATATTAAAAGCTGAAAACCGCAGAGTAACGGATCTTTTTGCAGCAGATATCACCCTTTACAATGAAGATGGAGAAGCAGTTCAGCCAGATGGAAGTGTAAAAGTTACTTTTGAAGGAACCGCTGTAAGTTATCGAATAACCTGCAATAATGGGAACCAACGAACCCTTATAAACCCTTAAAGTCCCTTACACGGCGAGAAATCCCGTGAATAGGGGCTTTTTTAGGCTTATAGATCCTTTTTACCCCTTAAAATTTTAATGGGAACCAGAATTCACATTGAAAAACGAAAAATCGTAGAAATGCCTGAAAATAGAGGGAAGAAAGCTCAATAAAAAGCGGGGGTTTAAAGCCTTTTAAAATTTTTAAAATTAAAATGCGGAAACGGGAGAAAGTATTGATAATTCAAGGGTTTTCGGCATTTGAAAGGTTTTAAAAGACCGTTTAAAACAATAAAATTTAAAAGCAATTATAAAAGTGAAAAATGAGAACTTAATGGGAACCAGTTAATGGGAACCAAAAAAGAGCCGGTCAGTTAATTGACGCGGCCCTTTTTTTATTGCTGGTAGGCAGTCCAGCAAGGTGGTAAATGCACTAAGAATATATCATAATATGAAAAAATGGTCAATGATACTCATGTGAAGACTATAAATCCTCAGACAAAGATTTCAGATAAAATTCAGCCGCTTTTCCCAGAACAATATTCTTTTCCACTTCAGAAAGTGAAGAAAAGTATTTCAGGAGTTGCTGAGTAGATGTGTCATTAAGTTCAATATCTGCCTGATTGCATTCATCTTTCCCGGTAAGCAAAAAGTCAGATGTGATACCAAAGTATGCTGCGATAGTAGGAATCAGCGATGCTGGCGGATCAGTTTTTCTATTTTTCCAACCGCTGACGGTTTGCTTCGGAATGCCCGTTGCTTCACAAAAATCTTTCTGGGAAACCTTTTTCTCATCTAATAATTTAAAAAAACGCTCATTTATAGTCATAGCCCCTCCAATAATCCTCACATGAATATACAAAATCCTCAATTTTAATTGACAAATCCTCAAATGAGGATTATTATAATAATGTATCAATCATACAAGACCGATTATAGCACAGAATCCGATAACGGAATAGGTTATTTTGTATCGCTGATACAGAATTTTATAACGGAATACGTTAGGAGGGCAGGCAGAATGAAGAACAGAAAAGTGCGAAATTTCGCTGAGTTTGCCTTATGGACAAAAACCAGGATGCTGGAAAGAGGCATCAGCCAGAGAGAACTGGCCGCAGGAATGGGAACACACCAGGCCAGGATCAGCGAGGCTATCACAGGGAAGCCATCAGGAAAGAAGTTTATCATTCCGCTGATCCAGGAACTGGGCGGAAACATGGATGATTTTAAAGACTTTTTAAATACCGTTTAAAAGAGTCGAAACCGGCAGAGGCCGGTCATGCAGGGATAGCCTCCTGCATCTGATGAGGACAGGCTGAAAAGGTGGTGGAAATGTATGGCGCAGATGCTGACAGCGAAGCAGGTTGCAGAGGTAAAAGGCTGCAGTCCACGTTATATTAAGAAAATTATACAAGATGGGAAATTAAAAGCGGTAGAGACTGTTAATAGCAAAAACCGGAAAACTTACCTGGTACCGCTGGATGCGTTGGATGAGGAACTGCAGCACAAGTATTATCAACTGATTGCAGAAAACCCTCCGAAAGAGGTAGAACGGCCAGAGCCGGAAGTAGAGAAAGTTGCGATTGATGAGTTTACCGAGGATGAACGAAAGGAAATTGATTTCTGGATCGACCTCACCAAGCGCTGGCAGTCATATAGAAAGATGCCGGGAGTTACATCCCTGGCTGAAGTAGATAAAAAGTTCGTAACGCTCTGCAGCCTGGAATATCCGGAGCGGAGCATATCAGTAGATACGCTTTACAGAAAATGGAATGCCGTGAAGGCTGATGATATGAAGGCGCTGGTTGATAAGCGGAACAAGTGGAAGAAAGGGACAAGCTCCATAGATGAAACGATATGGCAGGCTTTCCTGTATTACTATCTGGACGAAGCCCAGCATCCGGTAACCAAGTGTCTGGAGTACACAAAGATGTGGGCGCAGGAAAAGCGTCCGGATCTGTATACGCAGATCCCGGCCTACCCTTCTTTTTACCGGAGGCTGAAAAGCGTTCCGGAGGGAGTAAAGGTTCTGGGCCGTGAAGGTCACAAGGCATTCAATGACCGCTGCGCGCCATACATCAAACGTATTTATGATGAGATGCAGAGCAATGAGTGGTGGATCGCTGATAACCACACCTTCGATGTAATGGTGAGGGATAAGTCTGGAAAGCTGCACAGGCCATACCTGACAGCCTTCCTGGATGCAAGAAGCGGAATCTTTACAGGGTACTACATTACATATAACCCAGGTTCAGAGGCAACGCTGATCGCACTCCGGAAGGGAATCCTGGAATATGGCATCCCGGATAACATCTACGTGGATAACGGTCGAGAGTTCCTGACCTTCGATATTGGCGGCCTTGGCCACCGGAAGAAGAAGCCAAAGAATGGCGAGGAAACCTTTGAACCGCCGGGCGTATTTAAACGCCTGGGAATCAATATGACAAATGCTATCGTCCGAAATGCGAAGGCGAAGATCATTGAGCGCCGGTTCAATGATGTGAAGAACGGCCTTTCCAGACTGTTCAATACTTACACGGGCGGCAGCGTGGTGGAAAAGCCAGAGCGTTTGAAATATGTTCTGAAGAAAGATGCCATTTACACAGACGATGAGTTCCAGGAGTATGTGGATGCAATTCTGAAGTATTACTTCAACATGATGGAATACGATGGCCCGGTGGCAGAAGACAAAGGAAAGCTCAAAATGGATGTGTTTAATGAGCATCTGATTAAGCGCCGGGTGGCAGCCGCAGAGGAATTAAACCTAATGCTCATGAGAAGCAGCCGTCCGCAGGCCGTGGGCCGCCGGGGAGTGCATCTGGATATCAACGGAGGCCGCCTGGAATATTGGAACGATGAACTGCTGATGAGACATTTCGGTGAGAAGGTATACTTCCGGTACAATCCGAATGACCTGAAGGAAGTCCGGATCTACAACCTGGAAGACAAATATCTGATGACGGTTCCGGTAGATAATACGGCGGTTCTTACATACGGCGCTACCAAGGATGATGTGAAGGCCGGAATGGCAGTGACCAGGAAGCTGGAGAAGATCGCGAATGAATATAAAAAGAACGTGGTCATCGCAGAAGCTGATCGGGTTACCGCGCTGGATCTGGTACTTCGCCAGGCACAACGCAACAAAGAAAGCTACACAGGCAAAGCAGACCCGAAGGTACTGGAGGTTCAGCGGGCAGATGAAACACCGGTATATCAGAAAGTGGTCGGCGGAGTCGATCTTGACACAATGATTGAAAATGCAGCCAAAAGGCAGGGAGGTAAATGATGGGAAAACAGTATAATGCAGAACTTCAGGCGAAAGTTGAAGCGTACATGAAGGAAACGGGAGTCAGCCAGGCGAAGCTGGCCCCGATGATGAACCTGAGCGGAGCGGTATTAAGCCAGTACCGCCGCAGCGTTTATGACAAGGGCGATGTAGAGGATGTAGAGCGCAAGATCCGCGAATTCTTTCAGATCAAGGAGGAGCAGGCTGAAAACGCCAAGAAGACCGAGCCTTTCAATGCAGTACGGGGATATGTGGCAACCTCTATTTCGGAGAGCATTTACAAGATGATCCGTTATTGCCAGCTTGAAAAGGGAATCGTAGTTATTGACGGAGATGCCGGAATCGGGAAGACCAAAGCGGCTACCAAGTTCCTGCGGGACAATCCGGCAACGGCGATCTATATCAGCACCACACCGAGTACCAGCTCTGTAAGAAGCCTTTTAAGGATGATCGCAAGGGCATTGAAGATATCGGAAAACCAGAGAACAGAAGATCTTTCCATTTCAATCCGTGAACGGCTGAGAAGTGCTGATAATGTCCTGATTATTGATGAGGCCCAGAACCTGAAGTTCATGGCACTGGAAGAAATCAGAGGCTGGGTGGATGAAGACCCCATCACTGGAAAGCCTGGCATCGGAATCGCACTGATTGGAAACGATGAGGTCTACAACAAGATGCTTGGAAGACAGGAGGCGATCTTCTCACAGCAGTTTAACCGGACGAAGCTCCACGGGCGATACCGGGCTACGAATGTAACCAAAGAAGACGTTGAGAAGTTATTCCCTTCCCTGGTGGAGAAAGGAATGACACCAGAGCTGACATACCTCTACAATGTCGGCCACAGTAAGTGGGGAGTGCGCGGCATGGTAAACGTATTCACAGCAGCCGCCAATAACCAGGATGTTTCCCTGGAAGGTCTGCAGAAGGTAACAGGCCCGCTGGGAATCTATTTATAAAATCAATCAAACGGAGGTAAATGCAATGAAGTACATGACAGGAAAAGCAAAGATGATGGTGGCAGGAATCGCACTTGGAACGGTGGCCGCCGGGGGAATGGCGGCACTGATCGCAGTGGGTAAGGTCGGAGTGGCCGGAAGCCTGGTTGTGTTATTCCTGATGGCCCTGGCGGGAGTTGGCGGCTGGATGATCGGTATTCAGATGCGGGTGAAGATCGAACATGACCGGGCATGGATGAAAGGATACCGTGATGGAAGGGAGAGTTCACTCCCGCCGATCACCGTAACCACCGAGCACATGCTCATCCGGTACAGGGAAAATCCGGGGCTGTAAAGCCCCACCTTAATGCAGCCATCCGGAAGGATGCCGGTCACAAGCCCGGATAAAGGCAGAGTGAGGTGAAACTGAATAAGGAGGTAAGTGCAGCATGAAGAACGGAAAGAAGCCGACACTGGCCCAGAAGAAGTTCCTGCAGGGGAAAGGGCTGGTACCAGAGAACTGGCTGATCGTGAAGGATACGCCGGTGGAGCTGGTGGTAGTCAGCCGGGCCGCGCTCCTTAAAAGAACAGGGAAGACAAGAACTTTCAGGAAGGAGCGACTATGAAGGTCATGGAAAAGAAGGCTATGCCAATGCCGGAAGATCTGGAAAGAGAGTGGAACGAGGTAAGGGTCTGCTTTCGCCTGCTTCAGTGCAGGAGAGCCAGAATTGTGACGAAGCGGATGCTGGACGGTTCTGTGAAGCGGTATACCGAGGTCAGAAAGGCGGGTGAATGAGATGGTACAAAGAGAAGAAATGTACTTTGAACCGCGCTGCGTAGGCTCTGACCTGCGTATTCGCTGGTATGGTGAACAGTATTCAGCACCGGAGCTGGAACGCCATTATGAGGAGACGGTTTACATCCGGGACAGCGGAAAAGAACTGATGGTTTACAGCATGGAGGCAGACTGCTGGGATGAGAAGGCGAAGATTAAAGCAACCTTTTCCCTGATCTGTAGGATTCAAAAGCACAGCACCGGATTCCGGTACGGTAGAAAAATCCAGTAGGAGGAGAGAAGATGCCAGCCAAGTCAAAGTGCGAAACGAAAAGCACAGATTACATAATCATAAGCAGACCGGCTTATGTACAGCTTGAATGCCCGTATTGCGAGAATGTTATTGAAATTCCATTTGAGAATGTTACATACAATACGGACTATTGGGGCGATGGCGGATACTGTACCTGCCCTGAGTGCGAAAAAGAAATTGAACTTGATGGTTATGAGTATGACTAAATTAAGATTTGCATAAGGAGGACATAGCAAATGTGCAGATTGATTGATGCAGATGAAATGATAAAAAGACTGCAAGAATGGAATACGAAAGATGCTATGGATACAGCTTTGTTTAATTTTGCATTGCATAGAATCCTAGAACAACCGACTGCCTATGATGTGGATGAGGTTGTGAAACAGTTAAATGAGAAAAAAGAAAACCTTGGTTTTATAAAAGCTATAACCGATACAAGTGCTTACATCAAGGGAATAAATGATGCAATTGAGATTGTAAAAGAACGTGGCCAAAATAAGAGCCACCCAAAGCCTAGATATATTTATTAAGATTGAGGTGCGAATTGTTTGATATTGAAAAAGCCAAAAGTAGAGGGTTAAAACCAGAACAAATAGAAATCATGCAAAAGATTAATGAAAACAGTTTAAAAAGAGATAATTGTAAAAAGCATGATTTTGTAGATGGCAGCAGATTTGGAAAGTATAGATGTAAAAATTGTGGTTGCGAAGAGGGAGTAGAATTTGTATTAGGCTATAAACAAGGCTTAAAACATGCATCAGAAAATTAAGATTTCCAGGGGCATTTGCCCCTCCTAATGCAGCCGCCGGTAAGGCGATGGTCGCAAGCCCATGAAATGCAGAGCGGGAGAGGAGGTCTATCATGACTGTAAGCAAGAGAGTAGCCAAGAGTGGCGCGGTTACACTTCCGCGCCAGCTCCGCCAGGAGACTGGCATTCTTCCGGGTGTTCCGGTAGATATCGAAGCAGATGAGGACGGGGTACATATTCGTAAACATGTTCCTACCTGTCACTTCTGCGGAACAGTGGACGATGTTAAAACGGTCTGCGGTATTGAGATCTGCCGTGGATGCGCAGAAAAGATCATGGAGGAGTTTAAAGGATAATGGATGCGGCTGAAGTAAAAAAGAAGGTTGACCGTCTGACCGAGTTAGACCGCCAGATGGCTGCCGTTAAAGGCGAAATGGAAACGATCAAAGCCTGGTTCGAGAAGCAGGCCACGGATGATCTCCGGGATACGAAGAATAAAACCGTAGAATATTGGGGAAGCGAAAATTCCAAAGTGGTGGTCGGAAACAGCGAGACCGTGAAACCCATCTCCATGACAATGGTGAAGAAGCTCCTGGGCGATGTCTTCAAGGACTTTGTAAAAGAAGATGTTTCTTATAACATGTCGGCTCCGGCAAAGCGGCTTTTTTCCATGATGTATATGGGAAATTTCACTGAGGGCAGCCTGGACGCTACGATCAGCGCCATCACAAAGGATGAGAAGATCCAGAGAACGCTGAAAAAGAAACTGAAAGGCAAGTATGAAAAGGACACAGAAACCCTGATGAAGCTGGTGGGCCTTTCCGAGCAGGAAGCCAGTGACTGGGCTTACCTGGCATCCGAAGTGATCAACTGGGAATGGATGCTGCAGATATTAAAAGCGGCAGAATGGGGAGGCACGCCGCAGGAAGCGGTGGAAGTGATCCGGGCAGCCATATTCGTGGATGAAGGGATCAAGGTAACTGTAGAGTCGGAAAAATAGCAGGAAGGAGCAACGGTAAATGCGAAAAATAGAATCATTCCAGATGAAGAAAATCTATGCTATAGGTCATGCCTTGGGAATTACAGGAACTGGAAGCGAGGATGAGCTCCACGTACTGGTGTCCAGCGTTACAGGAAAGGATTCCATAAAGGAACTTTCCTACCAGGAGGCCATGGCGGTGATCAAAAGACTGGAGGATCTGCAGGGCGGTACCGCTGCTCCGAAACCATCCAGCAGGAAGCCGAAGGAACATTCACAGAGACCAGGAGGCGTGACCAGCGGACAGCAGAAGAAAATCTGGGCTTTGATGTACGAACTGAAGAAACGCGATAAGAGCCCGAATGAGGTTCCACTGGGAGACAGGCTGTGCGCGGTCATTAAGAAAGAATTACATGTAGACGCTATTGCGAAGAACCCCTTTGCATGGCTCACCTTCAGCCAGGGAAATACCCTGATTGAAGTCTTAAAAGGGTATTTAAAAAGCCTGGAACGGAAGGAGGCGGCCAGCGATGGGATTGTTAGACCATGTGAAGATAGAAAACCTGGATGAAGATCAGAGAAAGATGGTAGAACTGGTGGGCCTGGACGGGTTTAAAAGCCTTGTCCGGGCTTTTGGTGGCACTACAATCTATATTCCGAAGGCAGAGAGCCTGGAACGGGCGGCACGGGATCAGAAGATCCGGGAAGAATTTGACGGAGGAAATTATAGAGAGCTTGCCGCGAAATATGGACTTACCGAGCGCTGGGTGAGATTTATCCTGTTCGGAAAACTGGATAATCTGGATGATGACATGGAGGGTCAGATGAGCATCTATGATTTTCCGGAAGCATTTTAAAAAGTGAAGTAAATTAGTGAAGTGCTTCAAAAGACAGTTCACGGGCCTAAGAGGTACACTTGTGTCAGAAACATGAGTGTATCTTTTTTTATTGGAGGAATTACTGGATGGATGAAGGATGGATCATAACAACCGCCATTACGTTGGGTATTGGCGTAATCTCATATTTTTTAAAAAGAACCATGAACCAGTTGGACTGCACAGTCCAGCAGCTTCAAAAAATAGAACGGGATTCTGTAACAAAAGCAGATCTGAAGGAAACCACAGACGAATTAAAAAAAGACATCAATAAGATCCGTGAGGATTATACACCCAAGGAGACTCACAGCAAGGATTTTGATGGGTGCCAAAAGGAGATTAAGGAGATCCGGCAGAATTACCTGACAAAGGATGATTTCATTCGTGAGATCAATAAGGTGGATCGGAAAGTGGAACAGATGTTAAATATGATGATCGAAATGACAAGAAATGGAGGTTCATAATGAACAGAGAACAGGAAAAGAGAAGACTCCGGGCAGGAGCTTTTATGGTGAATAACGGCAGGGTACTCATGACGATCAACCTGCTCCGGGAAAAGTACAATGCTTTAAGAAGTGTTGAAAAAGGTTTAAAAGCGGAGGGGATTGAGCGTCAGGAGTTCATCGACTCCGTGAATTTTCTCCACGAGGAAGGATACATTTATCTGCGCGATATGGAAAGCAGGGAACCGGCTAATCTGGCTGATGTGGAATATCAGACGCTGGAAGCAAAAGTAACCGGCAAGGGCATCCGGCTCCTTGGCGGCGGCATCACGGATGAAATGGTTGATCTGGACGGCTGATGGAACAGGAGCGTAGAAGACGCAGCACAGGAAAGGTGGACAGACTGCCGCCGGAGCTTAAAGACACCGTGGAGCAGATGCTCCTTACTGGCTGCACTTACAAAGAGATCGTGGCCTTCCTGAAGGTGAATGGCGAGGAGATGAGCCAGATGGCTATCTGCACCTATGCTAGAAAGTATTTGGCCACGGTAGAGATGATCAACGTGGCCCAGAACAATTTCTCTATGTTGATGGATGAAATGAACCGATATCCGGATCTGGATACTTCGGAAGCCCTGATCCGGCTGGCAAGCCACCACGTTTTAAATGCCCTGACCAATGTGGATGAGGAACAGATGAAAGAAGTTCCTATCGAGAAGCTCATCAAGGAAACAAACGGTCTGATCCGCGCTGCTGCTTATAAGAAGCGGATCGAAGTACAGAACAAAGAAAACTATGAGGCGGGACTGGAAGCTGTTCAGAGCATGGTATTTGAGACCATGGCAAAGGACGATCCGGAATTGTACCATCGGGTCAGCGCTTACCTCAATAAGAAAAAAAGCGAAGGAATGGAGGGATAGGCTGTGTGGTATGTGATTCAGGTTAAAACTGGAGAAGAAAGCGGAATTGCAAGGAAACTGAAAAATCAGGCAATCCGAGCCGAGGTTCCCATTGAAAACCGTCCCATCCGGTCTGGTGGGGCATGGACAAAAAAGGAATATATTCTGTTCCCAGGATACGTGTTCCTGGATATGGATTTCACAGCCAGAAACTATTACCGGGTAAAAGAGGTTCCGGGAGTGATCCGGTTCCTGGGAGACAGTAAGGCACCATCGACACTGTCCTATCTGGAAGCTGAATGGATCAGAATCCTTTCCGGCAGTGGAGAGCCTCTGGAACCGACTCTGGTAAGGGAAGACAGAAGTGGTGGTATCACTGTCATCAGCGGAGTTTTAAAGCAGTTAGAAAACAGAGTTTTAAAGTGGGATAAAAGAAGCCGGAAGGCAACTTTTGAAATTACGATCTGCGGCGAAGCCAGACAGGTGCAGCTTGGGATCGAGGTGGAAGGCGGCGGAGAGCTGCAGGAAGCTGGAAGCGATGCTTCCCAGGATGAGGCACAGCCATTATTACAAGACGCGACTTAAAACATGACCGGTTGATTCGTCCCGGCTGTGTTCGGGATGCAGGCATAAAGAAAAGGAACTGAGCAGAAAAGGACGCTGGTCGGGTGGCGAAGCCCGGCCTTTTGACTTCCTCTGTCCGGTTCCTTTTCTCTTTGCCTGTTATTCCCCTTTTAAAAGCGTTAGGAAGCCGTTTAAAACCGTTTAAAGGTCTGCGGTCGGGAAATTACCACATAAAGGCAAAATGAGCCGTATGGGGCGAATTTGAACAGGAAAAGAAGCGGGACAGAGGTGAAAGGTCATGCGGAGAGGAAAAGATGCAAGTCTGAAGGCGCTGATCAGCGCAATGGCGGAAGCGGAGAGCAAAAGTTACTATGAAGAACAGGAGAATGCCTTAAACGATCTTTCTGGTCTTTTAAAAATATTTTTAAACAGGGACGATTCGCCAGAACGTGTCCGAATCAGGAAAGATTATGAAGCGGGCGCGGCGCTGACTGGAAAAGGCGGAATCCGGCAGCGGCTTGGTGCTGTTGATATGGAGTTCTTCGGAAGGGCCTACTTTCCACATTATTTTTCCAGACCGTCTCCGGAGTTCCATCGGGAACTGGATGCTATCTGGCAGGATGGAGTCTTAAAAGGACTTACACCAAGCACACCGAAGCTGGTCAAGCAGATCAGCCGGATGAATGGCTGCAAGCGTGTAGTGGCAGCTCCCCGTGGACATGCCAAGTCTACCAGTCTGACGTTTAAAGGAACGATCCACGCTGTTGTATATGGGTATAAGCATTATCCGATCATTATCTCCGATAGTTCGGATCAGGCGGAGGGCTTCCTGGATAACATCCGTGTGGAGTTTGAAGAAAACGAAGCGATCCGGGAAGATTTTGGAGATCTGACCGGAAAAGTCTGGAGGAGCAATGTTCTGGTGACCAGCACCAATATCAAGGTGGAGGCGATTGGCTCCGGCAAGAAGATCCGAGGCAGGAAGCACCGGAACTGGAGACCGGATCTGCTGATTCTGGATGATATTGAGAATGATGAAAATGTCCGGACACCGGAGCAGCGGGCGAAGTTAGATAGCTGGTTTAAAAAAGCAGTTTCCAAGGCCGGTGATGATTATACAGATATTGTCTATATCGGAACCCTGCTCCATTATGACAGCTTACTGGCGAATACTCTTAAAAACCCTGGATACAAGGCAATTAAGTACCGGGCAGTTATATCATTTTCGCCGGAGGCAGACCTGTGGCAGGAGTGGGAAAATATCTTCACTGACCTGTCTGATGAAAACCATGAGGAAAATGCACGAAAATTCTTTGAAGCGCACCGGGAAAAGATGCTGGCCGGGACAGAAGTTCTCTGGGAGGAAAAACTCTCTTACTATGATCTGATGGTCATGAAGGTGACAGAGGGAGAGGCTTCCTTTAACTCTGAGGAACAGAATGAACCGATCAACCCGGAAGACTGTGTTTTCAACGAGGAATGGTTCGACTACTACAACGAAGCAGAAATGGACTTCAAGGACAAGGATTTTCAGTTCTTTGGCTTTGTCGATCCTTCCCTTGGAAAAACCAAGAAAAGCGACTTTTCTGCGATCATCACACTGGCGAAAAGCAAAGTTACAGGTTACATGTATGTGCTGGATGCGGATATTGAACGGAGGCACCCGGATCGTATCATCACGGATATCCTGGAGAAAGAACGCTGGCTGAAGCGCGATTTTGGACGGAGCTATAAAAAGTTCGGTGCCGAGACTGTACAGTTCCAGTGGTTCTTAAAAGAGGAACTGGCTAAGGCATCCGCCAGGGCCGGTCTTTACCTCCCGATTGAAGAAGTACCGCAGACCAGTGATAAGACCATGAGAATTCAGACCATGCAGCCAGATGTAAAGAACCACTACATCAAATTCAATAAAAAGCATAAACGGCTCCTGGAGCAGATGTTCCACTTCCCGATGGGTGCTCATGATGATGGCCCGGATGCTCTGGAAGGCTGCCGGACAATCGCCAAGAAAAGCAAGCGGTTCCGGATCATGGACAGGAGAGCGGCTGGATTGTAAAGGAGGCGGTATATTATGCCGGTTATTTATATGGACAGGGCTTCTGCAGAAAGCCTGACAGAAAAAGATATTCGGGAGATCATAGATGAAAACCTGATGGATCTGAAATATGGGATGTTGACTGATTACTACGTGGGGCAGCACCGAATTCTTTCAGAGACCAAGAAAGACAGTACAGCACCGAACAACCGTCTGGTTAATAACATGGCGAAGTACATCACGGATACGGCAACCAGTTATTTTGTTGGGCAGCCGGTTGTCTATAACTCCCAGGATGATGCCTATCTGCAGACGGTGCAGGATATTTTTGATTATAACGATGAGCAGGATCATAACATGGAGCTGGCTAAACAGTGCAGCATCTGTGGGAGCTGCTTTGAAATGTTATATCTTGATGAGGACGCACAGATCCGTTTTGCAAAGGTGGCACCGTCCGATCTGATCATGATTTATGAGAGTGACAGCGGCCACGCCCAGCCTATGGCGGCGATCAGGAGCGTCCGGTCTGTCGATAAAGATAAGAATGTGATCCTGAAGGTGGAGTTCTGGAATGCGTACCAGGTTCTCCGCTTCCGGTCATTCAATAACGGGTATTTGAACCTGGAAGCGATTGAGGAACATTATTGGCAGGATGTCCCCTTTGTGGAGTACATCAATAATGAGGAGCGCCGGGGAGATTTTGAGGGCGTTATCACGGAGATTGATGCCTACAATAAGGCCCAGAGCAATACGGCGAATTACTTCCAGTATAACGATGATGCTATTTTAAAGATCCTGAAGCTGGGAGATGTGAGCAGTGACGATGTTCGGGACATGAAGGAAAAAGGCGCGATCATTCTGGATGATGGAGGAGATGTCCAGTGGCTGCTGAAACAGGTGGATGATACCGCAATGGAGAATTTTAAGAATCGGCTGCGGGAGGATATCCATACCATGTCCCATGTTCCGCATTTATGTGATGAGTCTTTTGGCGGGAACCTTTCTGGAGTGGCAATCGCTTATAAGCTCTGGGGCTTGGAACAGTTATGTGCCATGAAAGAGCGGAAATTTAAAAAGGGACTGCAGCGCCGGATCGAGCTGATTACCAATATACTGAATATCAAGGGCGGCCATTATGATTATAAGGACATTACTCCGAAGTTCCGCAGAAACAAACCGGAAAACAATCTGGAGCTGACACAGATCGCAACGCAGCTCTCAGGACTGCTTTCCACGGAGTCAAGGCTGCAGATGCTGCCATGGGTGGAAAATGTCCATGATGAGATGGAAAAGCTGGAGGAAGAAAAAAACAAGGATGTTGACGAATTCGGCACCTATGAGAATTTTGCCAAAGCATTTGAAAGCCAGCAGAATGGCATGGCTGCCGGAATGGCTGCGGAGGGCGTAGATGAGTCAGAAAGAACGGAATGAATGGATTGAACGGGCCAAGGAAAGGGTTCTGAGAAATGCCAAGGAAACCGACACCTATGTCAGGGATATCATGGATCTTTATGATGAGACGGCCAACCAACTGGAAAATGAGATCAATGCCATGTTCCAGAAGTATGCCCAGGATAACAAACTGGATAACGCGGAAGCGGAAAAGCTCCTGTCCAGCGAGGAATACAGCCGTTGGAGAAAGAGCATGGATAAGTATGTGGCCGAGGCCCAGACGGATTCCAGGACGCAGCTGGAGCTAAATACGCTGTCTGCTAAGTCCAGGATCAGCAGAAAAGAGCAGCTTCTTTCGCAGATTTATTTTCAGATGATGAACCTGGCCGGAGATACGGAAACAAAGCTGACAGATCTTCTTGGCGATATGTTCAAAACCAATTATTACCGTGGCTGCTATGATATTCAGAGTATCATGGGAGTAGGCTTTACTGTGGCAAAGGTTGATGAGAAGATGTTGAAGCGTATTCTGGAGTTTCCGTGGTCTGGGAAAAATTATTCCCAGGCACTGTGGGAGGATACGGATAAGCTGGCAGCTCTTGCCAGAAGGGAACTGACCATGGGCTTCATGTCCGGGGCCAGTGTCCAGAAAATGGCAAAATCCATAGATGATGTGATGCACCGGGGGCGTAAAAATGCGGAGCGTCTGGTGAGAACAGAAAGCAGTTACTTTTCGAATCAAGGTCAGATGCAGTCCTATCAGGAACTTGGAATTGAGGAATACATTTTCCTGGGAGGTGGTTGTGAGATATGCCAGGCTTTGAATGGTCAGGCATTTAAGTTATCTGAGGCCGAGGCGGGAATCAATCTGCCGCCGATCCACCCGAACTGTAAATGTACTACCAGAGCAAAGCCACGGATTGATATGTTTGCGCTGAAGGACGGCGCTAACCCATTGAAGGACAATTCAAAGTTTGAAGAATGGAAAAAACGCTATGTAAAAGAAAAGGCAAAAGAACCTGTGGAACCGTTGACAGACGCGGAGCAACATGCTATGAATAGTTACATAAGCAGTTCTTCTTACGTTTGGAATGACAAACTCCGCAGGGGAGAAAAACTGACGAAGCAGGAAGAACAGTCCATAAAGGCAATGGATTCCGCACTTCAGAAGATGCCGAAGTATGAGGGAACGGTAAAACGGTCGCTTTCAGATTTCGGAATTCCGGATGTGGATGAGTTTGTTGAATCTTATGTTCCGGGAGAACTGAAGATCTTTAATGAGTATTTATCATCTTCAACCGAGGTATATGATGATAGTTTCCAAATACAGTATGTAATTCAGTCAAAGAATGGTCGAGATATACGAAAGTACAATTCGACAGAGAAGGAAATTCTTTTTGAGCGTGGATCATCATTTATTGTTACCAGAGTTGATGGACATACAATCTACATGGAGGAGCTGTAATGGAAAAGAAACCATATTCTGATAGACGGTGGTGGGAAGCACCAAAGGCATTTGACAGCGCCTGTAACTCATGCACCAGATATCATGGCTATGCAAAATGTGATACATATCCGGATGGGATACCAAGAGATGTTATAAGGCAATCGGCTCTGGGAACAAACAACTACAAAGAGGATTTTTGCAGAGATCTGCAGAAAAAGAAAGCATGATGGGCACCCGAAGGGGTGCCTATTAAATTACAAAAAATTACGTTTAAATGGAGCTTAAACACCTTTTAACCAGCGTTAGAGGGTGTTTTTGTTATACAAAAATTCAAGGAGGACATGAAAATGGATGGAGAAATGACCACCAGCACTCAGACAACTGAAACCGCAGCAACTACATCGGCAGGAACATCTACGGGAGCGGCGGGACAGGCCGCAGGTACGGAAACCGGAAATCAGGAGAAAGCATCTGCTTTTAAGGAATTTCTTGACGGTCTTTTCGGTGCCAAGCAGGAGAAAAAGGAACCTGGAGCAGAAGAAAAGGCTGCTGAAAAAGGAACAGAGCCGCCTGCAGGTAAAACGGAGGAGAAATCCTTCAGCCAGGCGGATATGGATGCAGCCATTGAAAAAGCAAAGCAGGACTGGGAAGCTCAGGCAGAAGAAGCAAAGAGACAGGCCAAGTTAAGCCCGGAGGAAAAGGCTGCCGAGGAACAGAAAAAGAAAGATGAGCAGATTGCAGAACTGCAGGCGAAGCTCTTAAAGAGTGATCTGCAGAAAAAAGCAACGGCATCCCTGGAAAAGGATGGTTATCCGGTCGGCCTGGCTGAACTGCTGGATTATACCAGTGAAGAGGCTCTGGAAAAGAGTCTGTCAAAATTAACAGAGACCTTCAAGGGAAGCCTTCAGACGGCGGTGGAATCCAGACTTCGTGGAAAGACTCCGGCGGGCCTTGGCAATGCAGCAAGCGCAGAAAATATGTTAAGAGATCAGATCGCAAGAAATATCAGAGGATTATAAGGAGGATATGAGACATGAGTGTAAATACAATTCAGACAGCAGCGGTCATTCAGAGTGAACTGGACAAGGCTGCAGTAGAACAGGCCACTTCCGGATGGATGGAAGTAAATTCCAGCCTGGTGAAATATAACGGTGGATCAGAAGTAAAGATCCCGAAGCTTTCCATGGACGGCTTGGCCGATTATGACCGTCAGAACGGGTTTGTAGCAGGAGGAGTAAACTTCGAATACCAGACCAGAACAATGACCCAGGACAGAGGACGTTCCTTCAGCTTTGATGAGAATGCAGTGGATGAAACCAACTTTGCGCTGACTGCGGCCACTGTAATGGGAGAATTCCAGAGAACCAAAGTGATCCCGGAGATTGATGCTTACCGTTACAGCACGATCGCGGCGGCCTGCATCAAGGCAAAAACAGCATCTGGCGGATATGTACCGGCGGAGGATACCATTTTACAGAAACTTTACTATGACATTGCTGCGGTTCAGGAAAAGGTGGGAGACAACACTCCGCTGGTAATTACCATCAGCCGTATGATAGCAGCAATCCTGGCTATGAGTGATAAGCTGTCCAAAAAACTGGATGTAACAGATTTTAAGCAGGGCGATGTAAGCTTTAAGGTCAAAAGCCTGGATGGGCAGCATCCGTTGATTCCGGTCGGTTCTGAAAGAATGAAGACAGAGTATCTGTTCAAAGACGGAAAAACCAGCGGGCAGGAAGATGGAGGATTTGCGGCAACAGCATCCAGCAAGAATGTCAACTGGATCATCACGCCGAGAAAGGCTCCTATTGCAGTATCAAAGACGGATAAGATGAGAATTTTTGATCCGGAGACAAACCAGAAGGCTAGAGCTTATGCGATGGATTACCGCAAGTACCATGATATCTGGATTCCGGATGAGCAGGTTGCGACTTGCTTTGTCAACGTAAAGGAAGAATTGTCATAGGAGGAGATGCGGGATGATTACTTTAAGACGCGATAATGTAGTAAAACAGACAGAGTCTGAAGTTGTAGCACTGGCATTGGAAAGCCAGGGATTTGTCAGAGAAGGGGACGCAAAGAAAGCGGCTCCGGAAAACAAAGCATCTGCAGCGGAAAAGGAACTGAAGGAGGAACTGGCGGCGGCAAGAAGCCAGAACGCTGCGCTGAAACAGGAACTGGATGGTGCGAAAGACCAGCTTGAGGTGGCCCTGAAAGAGAATGCCACTTTGAAACAGGAACTGGACGGCACGAAAGATCAGCTCGATGTGGCGCTGAAACAGAATCAGGAAGCTGCTGAGAAAAGTCAGGCAGCAAAGAAAAAGTAGGAGGGACTGCATGGCAAGTGAACAGGAAAACAGGATTGTAGCCGAAGTCATGGATAACATGAAAATGGCAGAAACGGAAGAAAGCTCTGCAAGGAGATATGTGCGCCGGGCGGTAGATAAGATCCTGATTTACTGCTGCAGAGAAGATCTTCCGGAACGCCTGGAAGGAACTGCAGCCCAGATTGCCGAGGATATGTTAAAGGCAGATCTGCTGGTCTCCACAGGAAAAGAAACATCATCCGTTACCCGTGGAGACACAACGATTTCTTACCGCGATTCAAGCGCTTCCAGGAGCGCCACGGTGGACTTCATGAAGAACTATGAGACATCCTTAAACCATTATAAGAAAATGAACTTGCCAAAGGATAACCATGCAGGAAGCTGATATTCTGGCAGAGACTTACTGGGATACAGTGACCGTTTACCGGCCTTTTAAAGATACTTTACCATCTGGTGAAAGCGTTTTTAAAAGCGGCGCGGAAGGGAAGATGGTGTATCAGGATGTTCCATGTGCTCTATCTTCTCACAGTGGCGGGGCATTGGCCCAGAGCAGCTCCACGGCATCTGCAGATACTTCCTACAGCCTTTTTGTAAGGCCGGAGATCGACATCCTGGAAAATGATTTTCTGGTGATTTCACGACTTGGAAAGGCTATAGAAGCTCTGGCTGGAGCTGCTGAACGGCAGCCATCCCACAATAATGTTCCAGTTCGTCTGGATGATCCGGTGGTCTGATGAGTACCGAATATACCTTTGACGGATTGAACGAGTGGGAAAAGAACCTGGCCCAGATCATAGACCGGCAATACCCGGAAGAATTTAAGCAAATGGTCATTGACATTGCGGAGCAGGCGCTTGGAAAAGCAAAAGAACTGACTCCGGTTCAGACCGGACGTTTACGGGATGCTTGGAACTTGGGAGCTATCGAAAAGCGGGGAGACACCTACTATATTGAGGTTTACAACAATGTGGAATATGCGGAGCCTGTGGAGTATGGGCATCGCATGAAGGGTGGCGGCTTCAAAAAAGGCGCTCATATGTTGGAGGTGTCTCTGCAGGAAATGGATCGGAAACTTCCAGATTACCTGCGGGCCTGGTTGGCTGATTTTTTAAACACGCATGATTTGGTTTAAGGAGAAATGATGGAAAATCCAGTATTGCAGATAAAAGACGCGCTGATCCGGGTCTTAAAGAAGATAGATCCGGATACAGATGTCTTTTTTGAAGAAATCAAAAGTACAGACCCGGCTCATGGAGTGGAACAGACTAAAACCTGGTATTTTGTGGATTTGAAGCCAGGAAGTCCTGTAACTGTGGATGGGATTTACACGGACATGAGCGTTATGGTGGATGTTACCTACCATGAGAAGAGTGAAAGCAATAATACTTATCTCATTAAAGCTGCTGAAATTGACGCAGCCATTCGTCCGGTGCTTTCATTTGGTGATAGGAAGATCACCATCGGGAATGCGGACATCAATGTAGTGGATCACGTTCTCCACTACATTTTTACTATCAATTTCCGGCACTCCGAAGAACAGAAGGTTACAAATGACCGGATGGAGGAGCTGGGAGTATCACTGAAAAAGGAGAGTGAGTAAACATGAGCCTGGGATTACCGAATTTTAACTTTATCTTCCAGTCAAAAGGCGTTAGTGCCATTGAGCGCAGTGCCAGAGGAATTGTGGCGGTTATTTTGAAAGATGACACGGAAGGTGAAGAACAGAATGTTTACAACAAAGTGGATGATGTGGATTTCACTCAGTGGACGGAGGATAACTACAATTATCTGAAGCTGATCTATGAGGGGGCACCTTCAAAAGTGATTGCCATGAGAGTGGCCACCAATGTAGAAAGCTACAACGCGGTTCTGAAGAAGTTAAAGGACTTAAAATGGAATTATCTGTGCATCCCTGGAATTAAGGCGGCAGATACCACGATGATCGGAGCCTGGATCAAGCAGTACCGCAATGATGAAAAGAAGACCTTCAAGGTGATTCTTCCCCATTATGCGGGAGATCATGAGGGAATTATCAACTTTACCACAGAGAACATTACTTCGTCTGTTACCGGGAAAAAGCATACTGCAGCGGAATACTGTGCGCGGATCGCAGGAATCCTTGCTGGACTGTCTCTTTCCAGAAGCAGTACCTTTTATGTTCTGAACGATGTTTCTTCGGCAGAAGTGCCGGATGATCCGAATGAGCGGATCGATGCAGGCGAACTGATCCTTACTTTTGATGGCAGCCAGTATAAGATTGGGCGCGGTGTGAACAGCCTGACTTCCTTTACTGCCACCAAAACGGAAGATTTTCGGAAGATCAAGATCGTGGAGGGCATGGATCTCTACATGGATGATATCCGGGATACATTTGAAAAGTATTATGTGGGCAAAGTCATCAATGACTATGACAACAAGCAGATGTTTGTGGCAGCCATCAGCTCTTACCATAAGGAGCTTCTTGGGGATGTCCTGGATCGCAGTTATGACAATACCGTATCTGTAGATGTAGATGCCCAGAGAAATTATCTGGAAGGACGAGGCACCGACACATCAGAAATGGATGATACAGCGGTGGCCGAAGCAAATACAGGAAGCAAGGTCTTTGTGACCAGTAACGTGAAATTTGTGGATGCCATGGAAGATCTGAAAATGACAGTAAACATGTAAGGAGGGAATGACAATGGCAGAGAGTATCAGAGGCAACAAAACTCTTTCCGGTACCTGGGGAGAGCTTTGGATCGATGGAGAGAAAATCTTTGAATTTTCTAAAATCGAGTTAAAGGTAACAGCCAACCGTGAAGATGTCCAGATCGGCATTGATGTGGACTCTAAGATTACCGGGTTAAAGGGCGAAGGCTCCTACACCGTAAAAAAGGTTTATACCAGGGCAAAGGCGATCCTGGAAAGCTGGAAGAAGGGCAAGGATGTGCGCTGCCAGATTATTGCGAAGCTGAAAGATCCGGATGCCGTGAATGGACAGACAGAGCGCTGGTCAGCTAACAATGTATGGCACAATGAACTTCCGGTGGTTAACTGGGAAAAAGGCGGAATTGTCGAGGAAGAAACCAGCATCGGCTTCACACCGTCTGATCTGCAGAACCTGGATCAGATTGCAGCATAAGAGGAGGAAACAGTCATGGATAAAGATAAGAGCGAGGTATTTAAGAGTTTTACTAACAAGGCAATCAAGCGCTTTCAGGAGAAAAAGGTCAGAAAATACCGCACATTACATATTCCGAGCTTGGATGAGAATATTAAAATCCGCAACCTGGATTATCCGGAAATCGTAGAGTGTACGGAAATTGAAGATGAGAATGATCCGAACGCGGCAGATAAATATACGATTTATCTGGCTGTTGTGGAACCAAACTTAAAGGAAGTCGCGCAGGAGATGATGAATCAGGGACTGATTCAGACATATCCGGAAGTGGTGAATATCTTTGAAATGAGCGAGATAACAGAAATCGCTACAGAGATCATGAAGCTTTCCGGTGTACTCGGAAATAAGAAAGTCACTGTGGTTGAAGAGTTAAAAAACTCATAAGCCGAGACGGAGAAACCTATTTCCTGCACTTTTATCTGCAGAAGGGAATCACACCTGAATATATCCTGAATTTGAGCCTGGAAGAAAGGCTCTTTTATTTTGCTTCCATGGAGACGGCCATAGAAGAGAGAAAAAAGCTGTTTGCTTTTGAAGGGAACGGGGGTGCGAGTGACAAATGAGTGTGGTAGGAAGTATCAGCATTAAGGATAACGTCACGGCAACTCTCCGGATCATAAAGAAAGAACAAACCTCTTTCCGGGAAGATGTTAAGAAAACCCGTGAGGAGATGGAAAAGACCTGGAAGGAAAAGTACCAGGCAAAGCTGGATGCAACTCCTGCAACCAAGGCACTGAATAGCTTGAAGTCCAAAATGGAACCGCTCCGGAAAAAAGTAGTGACGGCCATGGCTGTAAAGGACATGGCCACAACGAAAGCTAAAGCGGTAGAAAGCCGTGTAAAAGATCTTGGGAAAAAGGTCGCTGAGCCGGTAGTGAAAATCAAGGATGCTACAGGCAAAGGAATTTCTGCTATCAGCGGAAAAATGAAAGAACTGGGAACCAAGGTTGTTATACCGGTTGCAATCGCAGCGGCCACGGCCACTACTGCCGTGGTGGGAGCATCGGTAAGCGAAGGAGCAAAGCTGGAGCAGAGCCGTGGCGGTGTCGAGACCTTATTCAAGGATGATGCGGATACAGTCAAGGCGAATGCAGATAAAGCCTTTGAAACAGCGGGATTATCAGCAAATGATTATATGGAGCAGGTCACCAGCTTTTCAGCTTCGTTGTTAAACAGCTTAAAGGGTGATACGGCAAAAGCAGCCACTGTGGCGGATCAGGCCATGGTGGATATGGCAGATAACGCGAATAAATTCGGTACCGACATAGGTTCTATCCAGAACGCTTATCAGGGCTTTGCCAAGCAGAACTACACCATGCTGGATAACCTGAAGCTTGGTTACGGTGGTACGAAGTCGGAAATGGAGCGTCTGTTAAAGGATGCTGGGAAAATTTCCGGAGTTAAGTATAACCTGGATAACTTGGCGGATGTGTATAACGCGATCCATGTGATCCAGGAAAAACTGGATGTTACAGGAACCACAGCGAGAGAAGCATCGACCACATTCAGCGGATCTTTCGGAGCCATGAAGTCCGCAGTTAAAAATCTGCTTGGTTTTATGGCGAGTGGCGGTGATGTAGAGGGCGCTATGGGCTCCGTAGTGGAGACGACCAGCACGTTCCTGTTCAAGAATGCAGTTCCGATGGTTGGGCGGGTAGTAAAAGCACTTCCTGGAGCCGTGAAAACAGGTATTAAGGCGGCTGCTCCGAAGATTAAGGAATCTGGCGGAGAAATCGTCAAGAGCCTGAAAGATGGAATTGTGAGCGCACTGCCGTCTTCTATGAGCGGTGCAGTCAACCAGGCGTTTGACGGTATTGGAAACCTGGGTTCCAAGTTTTCGGCGGCTATACCGGAGCTTGTATCATTTGGAAACAGCGTAACAAATTCCCTTAGTCAGGCTGCAGTAGCCAGCGCCCCGGCGATTGGAAGTATTGTGAACACTGTTTCAACTATGCTTCCAGTAATACTTCCGGTGATTTCAAGTGTGGTTTCTGGTATCAGCGGTCTGATCTCACAGGCATCACCGGTTATCGCTGGCCTGGTGTCAGCTATCGGTGTGGCTGTTGTGGCGCTTGCCCCTGTTTTCAGTACAATATTCGATGGCATTGGTGAGAAAGTTAGTTCTGTGATCGGCTTCATCGGAGAGCGGATGGGCTTCATCCAGGAGGTTATCGCGGTAGCTGGCCCGGCAATCGGTTCTGTATTGACCACAGCCTGGAGCGTGATCTCACCTATTATGGATTTGTGCATTAGCGTATTCGAGCTTGTTTTCAGCGTGGTACAGCGTGTATTCCCAGGAATTCAAAGTATCCTGGAGAGCGTTTGGAGCGTGGTTCAGCCTATCGTGGAAGGAATTGGTTCAGCTATCGGTAAGGTGGCGGACTGGATCAGCAGCACAGGAGCCAAGATCGCAGGCTCTGGAGGCAGTGAATCGGGAAGCGTTGGAAAGAATGCGGCTGGAGACAACAACTGGCGTGGCGGACTTACCTGGGTAGGTGAGGAAGGCCCAGAGCTTGTAAATCTGCCGAGAGGTTCCAGGATACTTCCAAACAAGGAAAGTGTGTCTCTGACCAGCAATGCATTCGGTGGCGTAGTACAGGGAAGCATGGCAGCATCCTCCGGAAACAGCGGAGGAATGTCCTCTGTCATCGGCGTTTTAACAAATATTGACCAGCATCTTTCGGCTCTGATCGACCGGATCAGGGAGAGCAGGGGCGGTATGGAGGTACCGGGCAGCACTTCGTCCGGTGGAGCAAGAGGATTCCTCGGAAGCATTACAGTCCAGATTGCCAAACTTGCAGACACCGTCAATGTCCGGTCAGAAGATGACATTGATGAGATGGCTGATAAAGTAGCAAAGAAATTTGTAGAAGTAATTGTAAATATGGGATAGGAGGGAGCTTATGGAAGAAAGAATCATTGAATTAAGTGTGGATAATCGGAGCGAAGTCATTAAGCTCCCGATTAACCCTAAAACGGTGGAGATTACATCAAAACAGTTAAATCAGACGATAACCCTGCTGGAAATGGGAGAAGTCAATCTTCCAGGAGACTGTGGATTAAAACGCACAAAGTTTTCCAGCTTCTTCCCATCAGAAAACTCTCCTTTCAGCAGCAGAGCTGAAGATACACCGAAAGGTTATATCACCATGCTGGATGAGTGGAAAACATCGAAAAAGGTGGTTCGCGTCATTGTAACGGACATGGATATCAATCTGGCCATGTTGATGGATGAACTGAATTATTCTGGAAATGAGGGAGACGAGGATATTTATTATACTATGTCTTTTTCAGAGTATGTTACTTTAAATGTTCCCACGGTAAATATCACGCCAAAGGTCAGAGATAACGGTCTTACAGATCGACCCAATACCAGCGCAGGTGGAAGCCATACGGTGGTTAGCGGGGATACTTTGTGGGGGATTGCAAAGAAATATTACGGGAATGGGGCACAGTATACGAAGATATATGGTGCAAATAGCGGAACGATTGAAGCGGCAGCTAAGAGCCACGGAAAAAGTAATTCCGGGAACGGGCACTGGATTTATCCGGGCACTGTGCTTTCAATTCCTGCATAAAGGTGGTGGAAGGAATGAAATTACTGACAGGAGGAAAGGATATCAGCCAGCTAATTGAAAAAATCACTTGGTCTGGTGATACTTCCCAGGTGTCCAGAAAAATCAATTTCACTATCGCACAGAACAAAAAAGATACTCTATTCCCGAATGTGTCCATTGACATCGGGGATGAAATTATCATGCAGGATAATGAAGGAAACAATATTTTCGGTGGGATTATATTTGATGCGGATAAGAAAGGCAGCTCTAAAACGGTAAGTTATCTGGCATATGATCTTTTGTTTTACGTGAATCAGTCTGATGTGAATATGGTCTTTTCTGGGACACCAGAAAGTATTGTCACACAGATCTGCCAGAAACTGGATATTCCATGCGGAGAACTGGCTCCGACTAATGGAGTTGTAGTGAAATCACCGTGTTTTGGGAAAAAGGCATATAAGGCAATCATGATGGCCTATACAGTAGCAGCCAGAAAGAATGGTACAAAATACATTCCTCTGATTAAAAATATCAATCAGCTTTGTGTGATTGAAAAGGGGACGTTGTGTGGAGCTGTGATGACCGGAGATTATAACCTAATTGATACAGAGTATAAAAGCACTCTGCAGAACCTGGTAAACCGTGTAATTATCACCAACAGTAAAGGAAATCAGATCAAGGTGATAGAGGATGCAGAGTCCATTAAAAAATATGGCCTGGTTCAGAAAGTTATGAAACAGAGCGATAAGGAAGATATTTCTGCAGAAGCACAAAAAGCATTGATTTCTGTAGAAAATTCTGGATCTGTATCTGGAGTACCGAATGATTTCAGGGCGGTCTCTGGCTATTCTATTATTGTTCAGGATGAAGATTCTGGACTATATGGGCAGTTTTACATAGAAAGCGATACTCATACCTTTACCAATGGAAAAGCACAAATGGATCTTACCCTGGCTTTTGAAAATCTGATGGATGAGGAGGAAATCGAGAAGGACACGAACAACAAGAAAAATAAGTAGGAGGGACTGACATGACAGATCATAACATCGTGCGAATGGTTCACGCGATTGAAGAACGCATATCTGGCGGCAGCGCTACGGATACAAACTCCGCTGGTAGGGTTCAAGCAAGCGTAGATGGAACATTTCTGGCTGATGTGATCAGCGTGAAGCCGTTGTCTATTCAACTGCAGGGGCAGACAGTATCTGCTGGCATTTACATCAATCCGGCCTTGACGGTAGCGGCATCGGATAGCGGCGATGAGATTTTAAAGCCCTTTGAAACACCGTTTGAACCGGCTGCAGCATATGAATTTTTGAAAGAATTCCATGAAAAATATGTAATCAAGAAAGGTGATACGGTGGTGGTTGTCATGACAGGCAGCGGCTTTTATATAGCTGGAAGGGCGGTGGCAGGATGAGCATTTTTCCATTTATTGATGCGTCTGGGGTAATAGATACGAAAAAAGTTACTGATTTACCATTGCTGAAAGAATATGCGTATGATTATGCGAAAAATGAACTGCTTCTGGATGAAAATGGCTGTACCTATCTGGTGGAAGGAAATGCTGCACTCCGGATCTGGATATTTAAGGCACTTACAACAGCCCGGTTCCGACACGTAGCCTATTCTCCGGCCTTCGGAGAAGAATATGAGGATCAGCTCATTGGACACTCCATGAACGGAGAAATAGTAAAGTCCGAAATGAAGCGCTATATTACCGAAGCGTTGATGGTAAATCCGTATATCAAGAAACTGGAAAATTTTAATTTTGAGACCAGTAGCTGGGGGATGAAAGTAACATTTGACTGTACCAGCATTTATGGGAAAGAAACGGTACCGATCCGAATGGAAGGGGTGAATGTATAAATGGATTTTACGGCAGATGGAATTCTGGCCAGGATGAAAGGAAACCTCAAAAATGAAGATTCCAGGATAGAGGGAAGCTTTACAATGGATAACCTGCAGGCGGTATCTGAAGAACTGGCCCGATTTAATGCGATGCTCATTGCTCCCCTGCAGGATGAACTGGCTGCTCAAGGAAGTGACATGGGAACCAGTGGAAATGAAAAACATTATGTGAAATGGGCCAAGGAAGCAACCAATGCCCAGGGCAAAAGGGTGGCGGGAAATGCAAAAGTTTCCAGTCCAAGAGACGGAACAGGAAACGTATATATCGCCATTGTTTCCACAACGGCCCAGGCACCTACGGAAGAAGAAATCCAGATTGTGCAGGAGTATATCAATACGAAGCGGCCTGTGGGGGCTAACCCGGTGGTATCTGCAGCGGAGAGTATTGATGTAACCATTGTATGTGAGATTCACAAAACAGCCGGATACACGGAGGAAACGGTTAAAAGCCAGATTCGGGCAGATGTTCAGGCACATTTTCTGGAAATTGCTTTCCAGAGCGGAGTGATCTCCCTGAACTTCTTTAAGGTCAGCAATATCATCAGCGCGGTGAGTGGTGTCTCCGAGGTGGTGGACTTAACAATAAATGGAAAAAAGGATTCTATCACGGCAGATTATAACAAATTCTTTTCTCTGAAGGGAGTGATTATCAGTGTCACTGAATAGTGAACAGATGCTTCCGGCCAGAGTGCGAAAGATGAGGCAAATGGAAGACCTTCTGAATGTGGAAGATATAATCCTGTCTGAGATAGAAAGAATTATTGATGAAATGTATGGGGCGGCAGCGATGCTCCATGAGGAGCTGGTCAATGAGGCTTGGTTGAAGGAAAAACTGGATGCCCGAACAGGAGCTGATACCACAGTAGAGGCAGATGCGGACAAGCTCCTGGCAACGATAACGCTGGATGTAAGCAAAATTATGGGTGTTGATATGAAAGACATCCGGGCATTTTTGGACAAATGGCTGCCAGCACATTTAAGATATCGTGTGATTTTACTGATAGAGAGTGGCTATATTAGCCCAGAAAAATATACCATGACAGGAATGGCGCTGGGTTATGAAGCACAGTTTTGGCCGGTTCGGACATTGAATGGAGCCTGGTTGCTGGACGGTACATACAATCTTGATGCAGTTCGTAAGGCAGATGAATACGGCTTAACCTATGAAATTGGAGAAATAGAACTTCATGAGGATTTCACGGAGGCAGTCAGATTTATGACAGCAATCTACCAAGAGGAGAACACTGTCGGCACGGTATCCATGGGCTTTGAATCTCAGTTCTGGCAAGTTCCAACGCTTAACGGTGCGTGGAAATTAGATGGTTCTGTTCTTCTTGAAATTCTGAGACACCCACATGAGTACGGACAACACTTTGATTTTGGAAAGATAGAAAACAAAGAGGAAAATAACTATCGCGTTCGACTGGATAAGGATTTATGGTTTCTGGATGGCAGCCAAAATTTGAACGGAAAGAGAATATTGGACGCTGAGAGGCGTGAGGAGGAATTGACATGACACAGAATCAGATCATCACAGTGACAGCAAGAAAAAATATGGTTAGAGCCAGGGCCGGAGAAATCCAGCTCCCGAAAATCGTAGGTTTTGTTTTCGGTGATGGCGGTGTGGATGAAAGCGGGAACATTATTCCTCTTTCGGAAACAGACAGCGCCCTCGGAAATGAACTTCTCAGAAAGAAGTATGACGGCTATACAATGGTCAGCGATACAGAATGCAAGTATGAATGTACGCTGACCGAAGAGGAGCTGGCGGGCAAAGAGATCAGCGAGATCGGCTTGTATGATGCTAATGGTGATATCGTTAATATTAAGCGGTTTTCAGCTAAAGGCAAGGATGCGGATCTTGCGATGACCTTCTGGATTAAGGACACGTTTTAAGGGAGGAACACAATGGCTAACTTACCAATCAAGAACAATCCTACATTGAACCTCCAGATGGAGGCTCTTACAACATCAACTCCTGCACATGCAGACCGGTTTAACGAACGCTATCAGCAGTTACTTGAAAATGACAAGGCACTGCAGGTGGATGCCAAAATTTATGAGGATGACAAAAACGGAGCGAAGATCCGTCTGGGGATGGAAAATGGTCATCTTTATTATGTTCAGCTTCCTTCGGAAGAAGCTGATGGCACTGGAGAATAACGGATTCCGTTATATGATAACGGGATACGTTATAAAATAACAAAATAAGCAAAAATATGACGCATCGTGTTATATTATGCTGGAAATGAGGGAAAAAATGACGGAAAATAAGGTTTTTATTGCGGAGCAGGAAACCCTTTTGGAAGTGAAGGAGCAGACAGAGAAGCTGATCCGGAACCTGATCCCGACTGACGCACCGATCTATGGAATGGTTATTCACGAAGCATCAGATCTGAATCCAGCTACCCGTGTAGAATACTTGGGCGCTAACAAGGATTTTAAGCCTATGTCCATGAATATGGCTACTCATGCCATGGATTATGGCTCCTGGGCAGATTGGAGCTGGTTAAAAGCGAATGTGCCGGTTATGTGTGGGTGGGATGGAGAAATCAAATATTATCTGAATCCGGATGATTATACGAAGAAAGCAGACGGAACAGCTTCAGATGTATCAAATGCAAATTTTGCAGGAAATGCAATGGCGGTCATTAAGAAGATCTACAAAAAGGAATATAAGGTCGGTTCAGATCGTTATGTATACTTCTGCGAGCGGCAGGTTGATCCGGATTTCCAGCCGGTTGGTTTTAATGTCAAAGGAAAAGTTAGGGACTACATGCTCATTCCCATGTTCTATGGCTCTATTGATGGAAACGGAAGGATGAGAAGCATTGCAGGTCAGTGGAGCTGCCTGACTGCTTCAGGAAGCTCTTCTGATAATTCATCAGGAACCGCAATAGGCACTACAGAGCAGAACACAGCGATTTTGAAAACGAGTGCAAGCGGGTTATTCTTCGGCGGCCCGCTTACAAATACGTTAGCAGATATTTGTGTAATGCTTACGCGAAGCACAGATTCACAAAGTTCTTTTGGAAGCGGAATGTGCTCCAGCTATGTAGAGGATAAAGCCCAGCATTATGGAACTCAGATCAACAAGGTAGTTGGAGGCGGCCGGTTTTATGGATCAGATGATAATAAGTCTTTCAATAAGATTTTTCATAGCGCTGTTCTGGGCAGTTATATGCTTTGGCAGCGTGATCCGTATATGGTCGCGGTCAATGGAAGAATTAAGGTATCTACAGATTATACCTACAATCTGAGTGGAGACGGGTATCTGGATACAGGCTGTAACGTGACAGCACACCATTACAATGCGACCATGCACGTAGTCAAAGGCTTTGGAGCAATTCCGTCAGAGGAAATTGAGGGAACTTCAGCAACTGGCTATTGTGATTATACTTGGGTAAACGCCACAATCACGGCGGTTTCGCTACGGTTCGGCGGTTGCCATGACGGTCTTTATGTCGGCCTCTGGGCCCGCGCACTGAACTATGTGGCTGCTAACGCCTGGTGGAACTACGGCGCGTCCTTACTTCTTCCAGCACCTGCAGCAGCGTGAGCTGCTGTTAGGGGGTATGGGGGTCTTCCCCCATAAAGAAAATAGGGGGTTCGGGGGATTTCCCCCGATGCCCTTGCAGGGAATGAACGAATTTTAGGGGTTACCGGAACACCCTTTCCGGCGGTTTCGCTACGGTTCGGCAATTGCAATGACGGTCTTAATGACGGCCTCTGGGCCCGCACACTGAACAATGTGGCTGCTAACGCCTGGTGGAACTACGGCGCGTCCTTTTTCTATCAATTTTAGAACGACAACCAAAATGTTCCCGGTAATCCTACACCGCAGACGATTGAAACATCGTTATATCCGCCCTTATGGGTTTTGGTGAGTGGAAATAGTTCCGGTCAGGAGCTGCAAGTAGCAGGAAATGTCCGAAAGCGGCGAGGAGATAGAAGATCATGCGTATATTGAAATACGATATTGAAAAGGTGACCGGGATTCCCTGGAAGAAAAAGAAAAGTTATAGATACCTGTATCGGCTGGCCTGCCGGGAAGATGTGATTAAAAAGGCTTTTAAACGTATGCGAAAAGGGAAAACCAAGAGAAAAGACTTTCAAATGGCGGAGGAAAATCTGGATGCCTGGGTTAGGAAAATCCAGGAAATTATCCTGAATACGAAACCGGATGGATGGCAGACTGATCCCAAAAAACGATTTAAGCCAGTAAAGCATAACCCGGTAATTATTAAAGAGTTTGGAAAGACGAGGGTTGTTTATGTACCGACTATGGTGGAACTCTGGATTCAGCATGTTATTGTAATGATCCTGGAGCCGATCATAGCGGGAAGCAGTTATCCGATGAGCTTCTCATCGTTTCCTGGAAGGGGTTCCCTGAAGGGGCAGCGAGCTATCAGACGTTGGATCGAAAATGGAAAGGGAATCAGGAACTTTGCACAGGCAGATATCCGACATTTTTATAGCCATATTCAGTATAAAATTGTTCGGAAAAAATTAGAGCGTAGAGTTAAAGATAACTTTTTTCTACATCTGATTGATGTCTGCATGACATATTTTCCTAAAGAAATGCCTTTAGGTTTCTATCTTTCTCAATGGCTTGCGAATTTCATGCTCCAGGAACTGGATTATGACATTAAATGTAAGCTGAAAATCGCACATCATGTCCGGTATATGGATAATTATACGCTGGCTGATGATAACAAAAAGAAGCTGCACCAGGCTCTGATTTACATTCGGCAGGTGCTTGGAAAGATGAGACTACGCATGAAGAGTGACTGGCAGGTGTTCCGATTTGAATACACCAAGAAAAATGGGAAGAAAACGGGGCGCTGCGTGTCGGCCATGGGCTGGCTGTTTTACCGGTCAAAAGTGTTGATCCGGAAGCGCATATTACTTCATGTAGAGCGCATAGCCCGAAAATTGTATAAAAAGGAAGAAAACGGCCAGCGGTTTCCGCTGGGGCTTTGCCGTGGTTTTGTATCGTTGCTGGGGTGGATCACACATTCAGAAACGTATGACTGGTATTTGATACATATTAAGGAATTGGTAAACGTCCGTAAAATCAAACGGATTATTTCAAAGATGACAAGGGAGGTAAATCGTCATGCAGGAATGGAAAAAGGAACTCTGCAGAGAGCAGCCTGAAACCCTTCAGGAGCTTGGAAAGGGCACTTACATTCAGAGGCGCAATATCACTCCGTATGAAAGAAAAGACGGGAACGGAGAAGTTGATAAGGGTTATTCATGTGAGTACAGGATTCTTACAAAAGAAGAATATTTTTCAGCCCTTGAGCAGGAAAATAGCAATAAAAATATGCTGACTTCCATGGCCGCTCAGGCAGATATCTATGAAAAACTTATTGAAACAGAAAAAAATCAGTTAGTCATCATGCAGGCCATTGCAGATCTGTATGAAAAAGAGAATGGAGGCGTGTAATATGTTAGAACTTTATGTGACTTTAGTTAAAGCTGGAATCAGAACCATTGACAGCGTACCGGCGGCCTTCCGTGAAAAGGTGAAAGCGGCTATTGAAGCGGAAAAACAGGAATGATAGGAAGGGAGAAGAAACATGACTCTGCTTCATATTATAGACACGCTTTGCGATGTGACAACCAAGCAGGCAGATCTCCTCCGGGAGCTGGTAACAGATCTGGAACATATGAACCAGGTTTCCGAAGAAGTAAAGAATTATTATCGGGAGAAGCTGGATTCTATTGATCAAGAAATGAACGTAGCTGAATACGGCTGCAGAGAACTTCCTTATATGGACGAAGCTCACAGAGAAATAATAAGGTAAAAGCAGGTGCATCGGATGTTTCCGATGTGCCTTTTTAATTGGAGGAAGATCATGCAAAGAGAGAAGTGGAAGACCATGGATGTGATCCTTGTAATCTTGGCGATATTTTTACTTGTTTTTGTGATTGCAATGATTGCTATTTACATAAAAACAGGGGGAATCCCAGATACCTTATGTACCTGCGTGTTTAGCGTATGCGGCGGAGAATGTGGAGTAATGGGCTGGATCAAGACAACGAAAGATAGACATCTTTCCAGACAATATGAACTGGAGGATAGGGAGACAGACAAAAAAGAAAGAATGGAGGAAAGAGAGAATGAGTGATATTTGCTTTGAGGGTTTAAAGATTTTGGTGATGGTGGCGGTGCTGGTATTAACCAGATATGTGCTTCCCTGGGTAAAAAGCAAGGCTGACTCCGAGAAGCTGAACCTGGTGACTCAGTGGGCGTATAAAGCGGTTTTAATGGTTCAGCAGACCATGAAAACCACTGACGGAAAAGAGAAAAAAGCCATCGTTACACAGTTTTTAAAAGAGATTCTTCAGGAGAAGAACATCGCACTTTCAGACGCACAGATTGAGATCCTGATTGAAGCTGCAGTAAAACAGATGAAGCTTCAGGAAAATGCGGGAATTGTGATTGAAGCAACGGATGATGTGGAGGTGTAGTTGACATGGGAGTAAGAGTTGGAAGCGCAAGAAGCAATGAAAATGGCGGAGTAAACGGAGGCAAGGCGGGCGATCAGACTGGCAGAGAGGTGTCAACGCAGCCCTGGTATTTGCATTCAAAGGGCTGGATCGTTATTAGAGCAAAGTCACCTGCAGTCCGGGAGGCGATCGCTAAAAACATGGAAGCCGCCTGCCAGAATGATAATATCGGTTATTGTCAGGGCCACAGAGGAACGGCAACGGCGGCAGCGAAGCCATATGATTATGATCTTTCCAAAGTGAACGCAGCCGTGGAAACAGACTGCTCTGAATTGGTACGTTGCTGTGTGCTTTATGCAGGTATTCATGTGAATGGTTTTAGCACAGCGAATGAGGTGGCAGAACTGGAACAGACTGGCCAGTTTTATATCCTGGAAGAAAATAAGTATTGCAAAGCTGCAGACTATTTGTTACGAGGTGATATCCTGGTCACAAAGACGAAAGGCCACACTGTGGTTGTTCTGGACAATGGCTCTAAGAGCAGCCAGAATAAAAAGGTTGAAGCAGCTCAGAAAAAGGATGTATCTATCAGTGGAACCTATAAAACCACGGCAGATCTGAATTTGAGAGCGGGAGCCGGTACAACAAAAGATATTCTGGTTACAATTCCGAAGGGGACAGCAGTCTCCTGTTATGGATATTACAGCCCGTACAAAGGAAAGCCCTGGTATTATGTAAAGACTACTGTGAAGGGAGTAGCTTACACGGGCTTCTGTAGTAGTGCGTATTTAAAACGCTAGATAAATGAAGGCTCTGGGAGTGTGAACTCCCGGAGCATCCTGATTTCATGCCCCTTAAAATTGAAAATCAGGAGGACATATGAATAGTTTTATTGCATGGATCGGTGGAAAGAAATTACTGAGAAAAGAAATTGTAAAAAGGTTTCCAGAAGAAGGCTTCACACGGTATGTGGAGGTCTTTGGCGGAGCTGGATGGGTTCTTTTTGAAAAGGAACAAGGAAAAGAGCTGGAAGTATTCAATGATCGAGACAGTAATCTGATCAACCTGTATAGGTGCATCAAGTATCATTGTGGAGAACTGCAAAGAGAGCTGGAATGGCTGACTATATCGAGAGAACAGTTCTTTGACAGCAAGAACCAGCTTGAAAGCCGGGGACTTACGGACATCCAGAGAGCAGCCAGATTCTTTCATATTATAAAGGTCAGTTTTGGATCGGATCGCAGAACCTTCGGAACGAATAAAAAGAACCTTGCCAATGCTATTGAGTACCTTCCCCTTATTCAAAAGAGACTTCAGGGTGTTGTAATCGAGAACAAGGACTTTGAAAACTTGATTCGGGTTTATGATAGACCAGGGGCACTCTTTTATCTTGATCCGCCTTATCATGGGACGGAAAAATATTATGAGGGAAGCTTCACCGAAGCGGATCATGAGCGTTTAAAAGCCGTTTTAAGCAGTATCAAAGGCCGTTTTATCTTATCTTATAATGATGATGCTTACGTCAGAGAACTGTATAAGGGTTACAATATCGAAGAAATAAGCCGGAATAACAGCCTGGCGGGTAAGACGAAAACTTCGCAATTCAAGGAATTGATAATCAGGAATTACGAAAAATAACGTATTTCGTTATAATATAACAAAATGACTTTTAAAGAGTGCCCTCGTGCTAGAATAACCAGCAAAGGGGCATGGATATCATGATTAAAATTCATTTATCACGGCTTCTTGGAGAAAAAAGGTGGACGCAGAAAGATCTTGCAGAAGCCACTGGAATCCGGCCAAGTACAATCAACGAATGGTATCACGAATTCGTAACCCGTATAAACCTGGATCACGTTGACAAGATTTGTGAAGTATTAGAGTGCGATATTTCAGATCTAATTGAATATGTACCGAATCAGCACAAAATCACGGGAAAAGATCTGATTGTTGAAGAGCATGGAAACCGAAAGCCGAAGAAAAAGCAGTAGGAAAAGGACGTTTTAGAGGGCATTTTACAGCCCTTTAAAACGTCCTTTTTCTGCTTTTGAAACGCTATTTTGCAAATGACGCGAAAAAATTTTGCATTTTGTGCGAAAAGCTACAACCGCCATTGGAAATTCCGGCACCAGAGTCCTTTACATGGGTGAAAATGCTTCTGATACAGAAACATATGATGCACAGATGATAAAATCTGTAGCAGCAGACGGTGATGCAACAGCATTTATGACAGATCATTTCTCACTGTATGTAACAGCTGATACAGAAGAGATCATCTGTTATGAAGTAAATTTCTATTATAAAGATGCAGAAGGAAAGGATGTGTTTATTTCCGGTCCGCAGTATGTGGAAGATGGAAAAGCAGCAGAAGCGCCAGCAGTGCCGGATCGTGATGGATACAGGTTTACAGGCTGGGATACAGATTTCAGTAAAGTAACTGGTGATATGAAGGTTTATGCTGGTTATGCACCAATAGCCGGTCAGGTACGCCTTACTGTAAATTATGTGTACAGCAATGGCAGTCTGGCAGCACAGCCGTGGGTTTCTCATGTAGAATCCGGTGTTCCCTGTAACCTGACAGCAGAATCTCCTGCAATCCAGGGATTCACACCAGATCAGACAACTGTATCCTTTAATGATGCATATACAACAGACAAGACTGTGACCGTTACCTACAAAGGTGCAAAAGTTAATTACACAGTAAATCATTATCTGTTAAATGTAGATGATACAAAGCCAGATACACCTGCAGCTACAGAAACAGTGCCAGGTGAAACCGGACTGACAACTGAAGCCAAAGCAAAAGAATATGCAGGATTTACACCACGGGCTATCAGTCAGGGAACTGTAAATGCAGATGGAAGTACGGTAGTAGAGATTTTATATGAAAGAAATTATTATACTCTGACCTGGAATACAGGAGAAAATGCTTCTTATATTGCACCTGAGCAGGTACGCTATGGTGCAGCCGTAACAAAACCAGACAAGAATCCGACAAAGGTAGGCTATGAATTTAAAGGCTGGGAAAACCTTCAGGAGACCATGCCGGCAGAAGATCTGGTAGTTACTGCGAAATGGGAAGCAGCAAAGAGAGCTGATTATAAGATTATTTACTGGACTGAAACTGTAAAAGAGGGTGTTTACACTGTAAACCATGTGATAAATGGAAATGGTACAGTGGGAAGTTCTATCCCGAATGGAAGTTATAAAGTACCGGAAGGATATAAGACAACACCAGTAGCAGAAAAAACGGATGGTGATGTGAAGATAACGGCCGATGGAACGGCAGTTAAGAATGTTTATTTTGCAAGAGCTACGTATACCATTACGTTTATGAGATGGAACAGTCGGAAGTGGAAGTGGAAGGAAGATGAAAGTTTAAGGATCACCGCCCGTTATGGTGTAGACGTATCTGCGAAATGGGAAACCGCCTGTGCAGATGACGGCTGGGGACCAAATTCTTCTGGAAATATACAGTATACGCTTTTAGCGAATATGCCAGCTGAAAATCTGACCATGTATGAAAAAGATGCAGGTTCAGGTAAAAAGATTATTTACTATGTGGAAGGGTTAGATGGAGAACGAACAACGTACAGGACATTTGAAGCTTCAAGTAATGTACATTTAACTAAAGAAGATCAGATGTCAATTACTGGATTTACGTATTCTGACTGGAAGCAGTATAATGAATGGTACGAAGAACCTGTTCTCTGGCTCTATTATACCAGGAATTCCTATAATCTTCGCTTTGAGAATTGTCAGCCAATGGATCCGGAAAGCATCAAATTTGAGGCAAAACTGTCCACAGGCAAACCTTCCCGAGATCCAGGAAGACCTTCATATGTAGATTCTGATTATACATTTGCAGGCTGGTATCTGGATCCTGGCTTTAAGGAACCGGTAAATTGGAATGAGACCATGACAGAAGATGGACTTACCATCTACGCAAAATGGGAAAAACCGAAATATACAGTTGATTTCGTAACTAATTGTAAAGAAGAAAAAGCTAGTATTACCAGGGAAAAAGGTTTTGTTTTAACAGAAGAAGAACTGGCAGCACCGGACAAAGCAGATGATGAATTCCTCGGCTGGTATACTGACAGCGCACTTACAAAGAAGTTTATTCCAGAGTCACAGATCGTAAAGGATACAACTTTATATGCAAGATGGAGAAACTCTGATACAGTCACATATACTGTGAAATATATGTGTGGTGATGTAGCGATTGCCGATGCGAAGCAGCAGACTGTAATAAGAAATTCCACAGTAAGTGAACCTGCTGAAACAGTAGAAGGATATTATCCTGAAACTTTATCCATCAGTGCAATGATCACAAAGGATGGACAGGAGATCATATTTAAGTATAGAGCAGTACAGAGCTGGACTTATACAGTAAAATATTTACTGGAGGGCACTAAAACACCGGTACCTGGAAGTACAGTTGAAACAGGTACTACCAGTGACCAGAATGTAATGATAACCTTTAAGACATTTGAAGGATATACATTAAAATCTGATCCAGTGCAGAAAGTAACCCAGGAGAATCAGGTAGTTATTTTCTACTATGTACCTAAGACTGCAATTTATCATATACAGCACTGGTATGAAAGACCGAATGGTGAATTTGGACTTCGCTATATTGATACATTCAATACAGCAGCAGGACAGTCCGTTACAACAAGAGGACAAGAAATACCAGTTGATGGATTTACGCTGGATACAAGTATTGCTGGAACAGTAACAGATGGTACTACAAATATTCAAAATGTATTATCCCTGAAGCTGTATTACACCAGAAATACCCATCAGGTAAGTTATCAATATGAAGGTGATGTTCCAACAGGTGCACCGGCAGTTCCTGATGTAGCAAATCATAAGTATCAGGCACAGGTTACAGTAGCAGAAAATCCGAATGTAACAGGATATATTTTCATTGGCTGGACGGCAGCAACTGAAAACGGAACAGCAGTGACTACTACAGGCGGCAAATTTGTAATGCCGGATGCAAATGTGGTACTGAAAGGTTCCTTTACAGCAGCAGAGCAGAATTATAGGGTGAAATATCTGGATGAAGATACAAAGGAAGAAATCCATACAATGTCAGATCCAAGGGATGCACACTTTGGGGATGTGATCGAGGGTTATACAGAGAAAATTGAAATCAGTGGATATACCTTTGTAAGAGCTGATGACCTTACAGTAGGAACAGACAATGAACAGAACATTGTAAATGTATATTACAGCGAAGATACTAATGAGGATGATATCCCGGATAAGTATCAGATCACATTCACCTATGTATCAGCAGATGATGATAAAGGAACTGTGACAGGAACAACAAGTGAGATTGCTACTGTTTATGAAATCTTCAGAGACAGTGAAACTGGTGAGATCACAGAACTTGGCCCACAGACACCTCAGCATCCAACCCAGCCATCTACTGTAACACCAAAAGACGGTTACAGATTTGAAAAATGGCAGCAGGATGATCTGACATTCTTCAATAGTGATGATGAGCTGAGAAATTCTGAATACCTGGAAGATCAAACATTCATTGCACACTTTACTGTAAGAAGAGATCTTCATTATGAGATCCATTACTTCTATGAAGATGCCAATGGCGTTGTAACAGAAGATACAGCAGCAGCGATTGTAAGTGATATCGGTGTATTCGGAGAAAAGATCCTTACGACTACAGTGCCAAAAGAATCTGAATTTAACGGAAAGAATTACGTTCTGGAACGCATTGAAGGCGCAGATAAGCAGATCGGTCTTGATCCTAAGGAAAATATGGTAAATGTATATTACAGTATGGACGAGATCGGAGAAATTGATCCAGATGAGCCAGACAACATTCCAGATAAGTATCAGGTTACTTTCCAGTATATTTCTGAAAATCCATCTTATGGAACAGTAAGCGGTAAGGTAAAAGAAGTTGTTACCAGACCTAAGAATGCAGATGGTACCTACAACATGACTGCACCGGTTCATCCGAAGGCAGAAGTAACAGTTGCAGGAATCGGAAATTATAAGTTTAACCGCTGGTCTGATGGAAATACGAACTATAGCGCAGCAAGTGAGATCGCAAAAGCCGGATTTATTGCAGATACCACATTTACCGCATATTTCAGCTACAGTGGCGGAGATAGTGGCGGCGGTTCATCAGGTGGAGGCGGTGGCGGAAGCCACAGATCAACTATCTCTAATACAAGCGGAGGTCCTGGTGTTACTACAACGATCACCCCGGGAGACGTACCAATGGCAGAATTACCAGAGTCACCGGCACCAATCGTCATTGATGATGGTGAGATCCCAATGGCAGCACTTCCAAAGACTGGCCAGACCACTGTAAAAGCAGCACTGACCATGATGTTCTCAGGAATCTTCCTTGCATTAACTGCAATCGGAAGGAAAAAGAAAGAACAGGATGTATAGAAAGAATATCTGAAATAAAGAAAATATTCCCAAACTCATAAACATACCCTGTTAGCGGAAAGCTCCGGTCGGAAACGGCCGGGGCTTTCTGCGTATATAACATACTAAGAAAAAGCGGGAACACAAAGGGAAATAGGCCTGAAGGATAAAATGGGAGGGGCATAAATGTATTGCAATCCACTGTGTCATGTGCTAAAATGAACATGAGCAAGGTATCTGGAATAATTCTAAAATATTATTAATTCAAATCTAAGCTGGTTTCACCAGTATCTGAAAGACTCTTTGCTTAAACCCAAATTAATTTAAGCAGGGAGAGCGGATCATAAGCAGTATCTTCCTGCGACATTACACGAAGGAAGGACAAATACCCTTATGTTCTCCGGTATCTTCCTTGCACTGGCAGCTATGAGCAAGAAGCATAAAGAAGAGGAATCCTAAGTAACAAGGATCATGAGAGTTTCAAGCAACAAAATAAGTCTTAAGTGACTGATAAGAGCCGCACACTGGCAAAAAAAGCAGTGTGCGGCTTTTTTTGATTTGCTTTTTTGCGTTTTTACTATTGACTGCGGGTTTATTTCTTAGTATTATAATTATTAGAAAAGATAAATATACAAAACATATATATTAGTAAATCTAATATATATTATTCAAAAGGAGAATGAAAGATGGCTAAGGTAGGAATTGTAATGGGCAGCGACTCAGATATGCCGGTTATGGCGAAAGCGGCAGAGATCCTGGACAAGTTTGGAATCGATTATGAGATGACAATTATTTCCGCCCACAGAGAACCGGATCTGTTTTTTAAGTGGGCAAAGGCTGCAGAGGAAAAAGGTTTTAAAGTGATCATTGCAGGTGCTGGAAAAGCAGCTCACCTTCCAGGAATGTGTGCAGCTATCTTTCCACTCCCTGTAATCGGTATCCCGATGAAGACTTCTGATCTGGGCGGTGTAGACTCTCTGTATTCCATCGTACAGATGCCAAGCGGTATCCCGGTTGCAACCGTTGCAATTAACGGCGGTGCCAATGCAGGTATCCTTGCAGCAAAGATCCTTGCAACATCTGATGAGGAACTGTTAGGAAAGTTAAAAGCATATTCTGAGAATTTAAAAGAAGACGTAGAGAAAAAGGCTGAGAAGCTGGAAAAGATCGGATACAAAGAGTATATGGCACAGAAATAACATTACAGGAATAATATAAAAAAAATAACATTAGAAAAGTAACATTACAGAAGGTATAGACAGGACAAATTCGGAGGATAAGAAGATGATGGATTACAAGAAAGCCGGAGTTGATATTGAGGCAGGTTATAAATCAGTTGAATTAATGAAAGAGCATGTAAAAAAGACCATGCGCGCAGAAGTATTAGGCGGACTTGGCGGTTTCTCCGGCGCCTTTTCTTTAGCAAAGATCAAGGAAATGGCAGAGCCGGTATTATTATCCGGTACAGACGGCTGCGGAACCAAGGTAAAACTGGCTATTATCATGGACAAGCATGATACCATTGGTATTGACGCAGTGGCTATGTGTGTCAATGATATTGCCTGCGCAGGCGGCGAGCCATTATTCTTCCTGGACTATATTGCCTGCGGAAAGAATTATCCGGAAAAGATCGCTGATATCGTTAAGGGCGTGGCAGAAGGCTGTTTACAGTCTGAGGCAGCTCTCATCGGCGGTGAGACAGCAGAGCATCCGGGACTGATGCCGGAAGAGGATTATGACCTGGCTGGTTTTGCAGTAGGTGTCTGCGACAAGAAAGAAATGATCACAGGTGAGAAACTGGAAGCAGGAGATGTGCTGATCGGTATGGCTTCTACCGGCGTACATTCCAATGGCTTCTCTCTGGTACGTAAGGTATTTGAGAAGGAAATGAATAAAGAAGGTTTAAATACCTATTATGACAGCCTTGGAAAGACCTTAGGCGAAGCACTTCTTGCACCAACCAGAATTTACGTAAAGGCATTAAAGAACATTAAAAAGTCCGGCGTGACCGTAAAGGCATGCAGCCATATTACAGGTGGTGGTTTCTATGAGAATGTTCCGCGTATGTTAAAGGACGGTGTCCGTGCTGTGATCCGCAAGGACAGCTATCCGGTACCTCCGATTTTCAAACTTCTTGCTGAAAAAGGCAAGATCGAAGAGAAAATGATGTATAATACATTTAACATGGGACTTGGCATGGTAGTAGCTGTGGACGAGGCAGATGTGGATAAGACCATGGCAGCTATCAAGGCAGCAGGAGACCAGCCATATGTAGTAGGAACCATTGAAAATGGAGAGAAAGGCGTGACTTTATGTTAAGAGTTGGCGTAATGGTATCCGGCGGCGGAACCAATCTTCAGGCGATCTTAGATGCCATTGACAGTGGAAAGATCACAAATGCAAAGGTGGAAGTAGTCATCAGCAACAATCCAGGGGCTTATGCACTGGAACGTGCCAGAAACCATGGCATCGAAGCTGTTTGCATTTCACCGAAAAGCTTTGAAAACAGAGCAGCCTTTAATGAGGCATTTTTAAAGAAAACAGATGAATATGACCTGGATCTGATCGTGCTGGCAGGATTTTTAGTAACCATCCCGGAGGAGATGATCCGTAAATACAGAAATAAGATCATCAACATCCATCCTTCCCTGATCCCGTCTTTCTGCGGCGTAGGCTATTATGGCTTAAAGGTCCATGAGGCAGCTCTGGCAAGAGGTGTAAAGGTTACAGGCGCTACGGTCCACTATGTGGATGAAGGAGTAGACTCCGGTCCGATCCTGCTTCAGAAGGCAGTGGAGGTGCAGCCTGGTGATACTCCTCAGGTACTGCAGAGACGTGTCATGGAACAGGCTGAGTGGATCATTCTTCCAGAGGCGGTAAACAAGATCGCCAATGGCTTGATTTAGGAGGAAAGATATGAAAGTACTGGTTATCGGAGGCGGCGGCAGAGAGCATGCGATCTGCTGGAAGTTATCTAAAAGCCCGAAAGTAGATGAATTATACTGTGCACCGGGAAATGCAGGTATTGCAGAGGTTGCAAAATGCGTGGATATCGGTGTAATGGATTTTGAAAAAATGGCTGATTTCGCAAAGAAAGAAGCCTTTGACCTGGTAGTAGTGGGACCGGATGATCCACTGGCAGGTGGTATCGTAGATGTACTGGAAGAAAAGGGATTGCGTGTGTTCGGACCAAGAAAGAATGCAGCGATCTTAGAGGGATCCAAGGCATTTTCCAAGGATCTGATGAAGAAATACGGCATTCCGACAGCAGCTTATGAGACTTTTGATACACCGGAAGCTGCCCTTAATTATCTGGAAACAGCACCGGTACCGATCGTTTTAAAGGCTGACGGTCTGGCTTTAGGAAAAGGCGTTCTCATTTGTAATACAAGGGAAGAGGCAAAAGAAGGCGTTAAGACTCTCATGTTAGATAAGCAGTTTGGACATGCTGGCGACCGTATTGTAGTAGAGCAGTTTATGACCGGCCGTGAGGTTTCTGTATTGTCCTTTGTAGATGGAAAGACCATTAAGATCATGACTTCCGCCCAGGACCACAAGCGTGCAAAGGACGGAGATCAGGGCTTAAATACAGGCGGTATGGGAACATTTTCACCAAGCCCATTCTATACTCCAGAGGTAGATGAATTCTGCAAGAAGCATATCTACCAGGCGACAGTAGATGCCATGAAGGCAGAAGGCCGTGAGTTTAAGGGAATTATCTTCTTTGGTTTAATGCTCACAGCGGATGGACCAAAGGTTCTGGAATACAATGCACGTTTCGGCGATCCGGAGACCCAGGTAGTGCTTCCGAGAATGAAAAATGACATTGTAGATGTATTTGAGGCATGTGTAGACGGCACTTTAGATCAGATCGACCTGCAGTTTGAGGATAATGCGGCTGTGTGCGTAGTGCTGGCTTCTGATGGCTATCCGGAGCATTATGAAAAGGGTAAGAAGATCACAGGTCTTGAGAACTTTAAGGATAAAGATGGCTATTATGTATTCCATGCCGGCAGCAAGTTTGATGCAGAGGGAAATATTCTGACAAACGGTGGCCGTGTCCTGGGAGTGACAGCTACAGGAAAAGACTTAAAAGAGGCCAGAGCCAATGCTTATAAGGCAACGGAATGGGTCAATTTTGAGAACAAATACATGAGACATGATATTGGTCATGCTATTGATGAGGCGTGATTTCCAGGGGTGAATGTGGAAATCAAATCGTTTTAATATACTGCAAAGTGTAGGAACACCGGCTAAAAAATAGCCGGTGTTTTTGTAAATATCTGTTTTATGTGGGTGCATTACAGTTCAGTTAATAAAAATGCCATGTACAAAAAAATGAAGGTATTTAAAAGGTATCTGGATGCTGGACTTTTCCCTGAAAACTATTATAATAAAATCATCCATTAATTATTGGAAAAGATATTTGGTCTAAAAGGTGGAGGTACGATAAATGAAGGTGGATGCAGGAAAAATAGTTGAGTTAGTAAGGAAGATGAAGCCGCTGTTTGCAGACAGCAGCCGCGTATCCCAGGTAAAAGAAAAAGGAACCTGTGATTATGTGACTCAGGTGGATATCCAGGTGCAGAAGCTGGTAAAAGAGGGCTTGTATTCTATGTATCCACAGGTACAGTTTATGGGAGAAGAGCAGGATAACAGTGCTATTGACAGGAGCGGGGATTTCTGGATCCTGGATCCGGTAGATGGGACTACTAATCTGATCCATGATTTCCGTCACAGTACCCTTTCACTGGCTTATGCAGAGGCTGGTGAGGTGGTGCTTGGAATTGTGTATCAGCCTTATACAGATGAACTGTTTATTGCCAAAAAAGGAGAAGGGGCATTTTTAAACGGTGATCCCATCCATGTAAGCGGTGCAGAAACATTGTCAGAAAGCCTTGTTACTATTGGAACAAGTCCTTATTATCATGAACTGGCAGACTGGAATTTTAAGGTATTTAAAGAAGTATTTCTGTCCTGTCAGGATATCCGTCGTTTAGGCTCCGCGGCTCTTGACATGGCATATGTAGCCTGTGGGAGAGTGGATGCGTTCTTTGAGGCAATCTTACAGCCCTGGGATTTTTCAGCAGCAAAGCTTCTCATCGAGGAAGCCGGGGGAAAAGTAACGGATTTTGCAGGAAAGGAACTGCCTGTGGGAATGCCGGGGGCTGTTCTGGCTGGTAATGGGAAGATAAATGAGGAATTGCTCAGGATATTAAGTGAGAAGTGAAGAGGGTAATAGAGAAGGAAGGGCAGGTGAACATATGAACTTGAAAATCAGTATCGGAAGTCAGGATTTCGCTTTTTTGCGGGAGCATAACTGCTTTTTGGTGGATAAAACTGATTTTATTAAGAAATGGTGGGAGTCAGGGGATGCAGTTACGCTGATCACCCGTCCGCGCCGGTTTGGAAAAACGTTAAATATGAGTATGTTGAACTGCTTTTTTTCCCGGCAGTATGAACACAGAGGGGATCTGTTTGAAGGACTTAATATCTGGTCTGATCTGAAATACCGGAATATCCAGGGAAGTTATCCTGTTATTTATTTAAGTTTTGCAGATGTAAAACAGGATTGTTATGGAGATACAGTGCAGAAAATCCGACATATTATTGGTGACACTTACCGCCAGCACCGCTATCTTCTGGATGCATTATGTTTTACAGAAGCAGAAAAACATCAGTTTACAAAAGTGATGAATTGCGAGATGGATGATGTGACAGCTCAGGATGCTTTGAAAAATTTATCTTATTATTTGCATCATTACTGGAGAAAGCGTACTATCCTTCTGCTTGACGAGTATGATACGCCCATGCAGGAGGCGTATGTGCATGGATATTGGAATGAATTTATTAATTTTATCCGCGGCTTATTTAATTCTGCTTTAAAAACGAATCCATATCTGGAACGTGCTGTTATGACGGGAATTACCCGGGTATCCAAGGAATCTGTATTTTCAGATCTGAATAATCTGAAAGTCATAACGATCACTTCAGAAGAGTATGCGGATTGTTTTGGTTTTACGGAAGAGGAGGTATTTGCAGCTCTGAAACAGACTGGGCTGGAGGATAAAAAGACAGATGTAAAAGAATGGTATGATGGCTTTATCTTTGGAAGCCTGCATGATATTTACAATCCATGGTCTATCACCAATTATCTGGACACCAGAAAGCTGCAGCCGTTCTGGGCATCAACAAGTTCTAACAGTCTGGTAAGCCGTCTGATCCAGACTGCTTCCGGGGAGATTAAGGAAAGGATGGAAGAACTTTTACAAGGACGACAGATCGTGGTCACATTTGATGAACAGATTGTATTTGATCAGCTTGGAAGGAATGAGAATGCAATCTGGAGTCTGCTTTTAGCCAGTGGGTATTTAAAGGCGGAACAGGTAGAATATCGTGGCCTGATCCGGGAACCATGGTATCATTTGAGTATCACAAATCTGGAAACGGCCAGTATGTTTTCAGGCATGTTTAAGGGCTGGTTTGGCATGACACAGACCAGCTATAATCGATTTGTAAAAGCGTTGTTCCAGGGCGATGTGGATGCTATGAATTACTATATGAATGAGGTGTCCGTTGCAACATTCAGTTTTTTTGATACAGGAAAAGAAGGGGGTAAAGATAGCGAGCCAGAACGTTTTTATCATGGTTTTGTTCTGGGACTTCTTGCAGACCAGGCAGAACAGTATGAAATCCGGTCCAACCGGGAAAGTGGGTTTGGACGATACGATGTAATGATGATCCCAAAGAATCAGAAGAATACAGATGGTTTGGCTTTTATTCTGGAGTTTAAAGTGAGAAATCCAGGAAAAGAGAAATCTCTGGAGGAAACTGTGCAGACGGCATTAGAGCAAATAGAAACAAAGCAGTATGATGCGGAATTACTTGCAAGAGGAATAGAAAAAGAGCGGATCCGGCATTATGGATTTGCATTTGATGGAAAGCAGGTACTGATCGGATGATGGTCAGTATCTGTTTTTGTATTTTGGGATGGGTTCTGATATCTGTACAGCCCATGGTTCTTTTTAAGAGTTAAGGTAGAGATCGTTATAGTTCAACTGCAACTTAAGATTTTAAAGAATTTCAATTATGTATTGACTATTGTCATATGTTGTTATATAATGTATTCAGATATTATAAAAGAACAAAATTCAGGAGGATACCAATTATGACAATCAAAGAGATCGTTGCTTCCATCAAGGCAAAGCAGCCAGAAATCAAGACCGTATACTTTGTAGGCTGCGGCGCTTCACAGTCTGATCTGTTCCCTGCAAAATATTTCCTGGAGAACAACGCTAAGAAGCTTCGTACAAGTATCTATACTGCAAATAACTTTAATTACTCTACTCCAGCTGGTGTAGATGATACCGCTATCGTTATCACCTGCTCCTTAAGCGGAAATACACCTGAGACTGTAGCAGCTACCAAGCTGGCTGTTGAAAAGGGTGCTCATGTAGTAGCTGTAACTCATAAGGCAGATTCAGCTCTGGCTCAGAATGGTCAGTACCAGATCATCCATGGCTTCTATGAGAGCTATGGTGCAAAGATGGAAAAGCCTGCAAGAGTTCTGGAACTGGCTTGCGAGATCTTAAATGAGTACGAAGGCTATGAACACTATGATGATATGCAGGATGGTTTAAGCAAGATCTTTGATCTGATCAATGATTCCTGCAAGCTGTTCCGTTCTACTGCTAAGAAGTTCGCTGAGGATCATTACAATGCACCTATTCTGTATGTAATGAGTTCCGGTGCAACCCAGTACACCGCTTATTCCTTCTCTATGTTCTTAATGATGGAAATGCAGTGGCTGCCATCCAGCACCTTCCATACCGGCGAATTCTTCCATGGCCCATTCGAGATGGCTGATGAGAACGCTCACTACCTGTTAATGATGAACGATGGTCCTACCCGTCATCTGGATGCAAGAGCGCTGACCTTCTTACAGCGTATGAACGCTAAGTACACTGTAGTTGATGCTAAGGACTTCGGTTTAAGCTCCCATATCAAGAGCACAGTTGTTGAATACTTCAACCCACTGATGATCGGCGGCGTTACCAGACTGTTAGGTGAGGAAATGGCTATCAAGCGTGATCATCCTCTGACAATGAGAAGATATATGTGGAAGCTGGAATATTAATTTCTGGTGTACTCTCTAAAAGAATATGATAAATGTGAAAATGCCTCGGAAGCGATGCTTCCGGGGCATTTTTGTGGGGAGAAAGTGTGTATTCCCCGCCCTCTGGGCGGGGAAAGAAACGATGCTGTTTTGGTGGATTTTGTGGGAAGAAGCTTACTGGAACGTCCAGAAGCCACAGCAAGACATTTGGGGATAATACATGATTACTTTATTAGATTGCATCCCGGAACCGGTCTGCGGCGCTCGTAGGCAGTTACATGGTCAAATCCGGCCTGGACCAGAAGCTTTGCGGCTTCTTCAAAGTCAGCAGCTACATCGGCGGGCTTATGGGAGTCAGAACCTACAGTGACGATCTCGCCTCCAAGCTCTTTATATCGTTTTAATGTACGAAGTCCCGGCATTGGTTCACCGGCGCCCTGGCGGATGCCGGATGTATTGACTTCGATGCCTTTTCCGCGGGAGATCACATTTTTAAGGATCTCATCAATATAGCCTTCATATTTTTCATATTCTACCGGGAAGCCGCAGCGCACCAGATGGCGTTTGATCAGATCGATATGTCCCAGGCAGTCGTATTCGCCGTAGGCAGACAGTTCTATGAGATGACGGTAATAGCTTTCTGTGATCTGTGGAACGGTGACATCGGTATATTCCATTTTGCTCACATCTACATTTTCAATCTTGTGGACAGAACCGATGAGATAGTCAAAAGGGTGGTTTCTTATAATATTAAAAGCCTCTTCACGGGTTAAATGGAGCTGTCCGAACTCCATACCGCTTTTGATGGTCAGCTGGCCTGCAAAACGCTCTCTGCAGCGTTCTAAGCTGTCCCAGTACATCTTCAGGTATTCTTCGTGGAAAAACTTTCTGTGGATGCCATGGGCATAAAATTCATAGTGATCTGTAAGAGCTACTTCTGTAAGGCCTTTGTCTATTGCTGCCTGACACATATCCTCCATAGGGACTCTGGCGTCAGGTGAAACGCTGTGCATGTGATAATCGGCTGTAAGCATATGAATTCCTCCTGATATTATGTATTTTTTAGAATTGCGCGAGTGCGCATCGTTGGCACGAAGTGCCTTTTTGTGTACTAGGGAGTTCCAACGGAATTTCCTAGTACATAAAAAAGACTGCTCATTACGGCCTGTGGACCGAAAGAGCAGTCTTTTTGATATCATAATGAAAATTGAAGAGATCAGCCTTTTACTGCTCCGGATGTAAGTCCGCGTACAAACTGTTTGGACATGCAAAGGAACAGGAGTACCATTGGTAAAGAGGCGATCAGGATACCGGCTAACATTACAACGTAGTCGGATTTTAAGTCACCCTGGAAGGTCATCAGGCCTAACGGGATGGTCATTAATTTTTTATTCTCAAGGAATACATTTGCAAATAAGAATTCATTCCATACATTGTTTAAGTTTACAATGGCACAGGAAGCCATAACCGGCTTACTGATAGGAAGGATGATCTGTGTGAAGCGCTGGAAGCTGTTGCATCCGTCTACGATCGCTGCTTCCTCTAATTCCTTTGGAATGGAGATGAAGTAAGCTCTCATTAAAAACATGGTAAATGGGATACGGAATGCTATGTACGGAAGGATCAGCGCTGCACGGGTATTGTAAAGCTTTAATGCCTGTAAGATCTTGTACAGAGGTACTAAAGCAACCTGTTCGGAAAGGGCCATACCGCCTAAAATAAGGAAGAATACGAAACCGCTTCCGGGAAGGGAAAAACGGGTCAGTCCATATGCCAGCATAGAGCTTAAAAGCAGGATGCACAGAATGGAAATAGCACTGACGATAATGGAGTTCTTAAAGTAGAAGAGAAGTCCTTTGCCCCATGCAGTTGCGTAGTTGACAAACATCCATTTTTTTGGAAGAGCCAGGGAGTTTAAGAACATTTCCTGGTTTGTCTTTAAGGAGTTTAACACCAGCCAGCATACAGGAAGCAGGATGATAGCTACCATTAACAGAAGAAATACATGGAGCAGTACGGAACAAATCCGGGTTTTTAATACATATTTGTCTTTCATACCAAAACCTCCTTATATCTCTCCGGAACGGCTCACCTTCAGCTGGAAGATAGAGGCGGTTACGGTAATGACAAAAATAAGAACACCAGTTGCAGCAGCCATACCCATATCATCATGTAAGAATGCGTTCTGATACAGGAATAAGCCAAGTACCTGGGAAGCATTTCCAGGACCACCGACAGTGGTGGAGTAAACCTCGGTAAACAGCTTGAATGCACCGATCACAGTGATAATGGAGCAGACAATCAGCTGTTCCTTTGCAAGGGGAAGGATAATGCTTACTGCGCGGCGGATGGGACCTGCGCCGTCAATAACAGCAGCTTCAATGTAGTCTCTGGACACGTTCTGGAAAGCAACTACCATTAACAGGGTAATGTAACCGGTGAACTGCCACTGGCTCATTGCGATGATACAGAAGATAGCCAGGTTTTTATCACCTAACCAGGTCTGCTGCATGCTCGCAAGTCCGATGTGCTTTAAAAATGTGTTTAAAAGACCAAGCTGCGGGTTGTAGATAAAGTTAAACATCATACCAACGGCAGTCAGGGAAACCAGTGCCGGAAGGAAATAGATGTTTCTGCAAATCGATTTAAAGCGGTCACTGGCAAGTCTGCTCTCTAACAGGAAAGCCAGGAATGTTCCAAATCCAACCTGCACGATCAGGGAGATCACGCAGTAATACACATTGTTCCGGATCATGATAGGGAATGTATCATTTGTAAATAATCTGCGGAAATTGTCAAGTCCTACAAACTTCATGGAAGAAGAGTAGGAAGAAAGACGGAAAAAGCTGTATACAAGGTTAACGATAATAGGGATATAAACAAAGCCAAGGACCATTAAAAGGCCGGGGATCACATATAAATACGGTGTGAGTTTTGTTTTCTTTTTCATCCTGACACCATCCTTTTCTTTAAAGATAGGGAGCAGATGCTGCTCCCTATCGTGGATTTCTTATAAAACTTTAACGAAAACTATTCAACCAGTTTCTGGGCTTCAGCAGCTATCTTCTGGATCTTAGCCATTGCGTCAGTTGGGGTTACGTCACCATTTGTGATGTCGGAGATCTGGGTCAGATACTCGTCGCAAACTGTGGAGTACAGAGCGTTATCAAACCAGATGTCCATCTTCTTAGCGTTGGAGATTACATCGTAAGCACTTTTTAAGGACTCATCGGTTAAAGTCTTGTCCAGACCAAGGGAAGCGTTGAACCAGCCAACCTGCTCAGCCTGCTGTGCACCAACTTCAGCACCAAGGAACCATTTTAAGAACTCTACGCACTCATCTGGGTACTTGGTCTTAGAGGAGATCGCAAATCCTTCAGGAGCGCCGGATACCAGATTTGGATTACCCTTAGCACCTTCGATGGTTGGGAACTTGAACATTCCCCAGTTCAGATCTGGGTTTTCCTGCTTAACATTGGTGATCTCAACTAACTCTGCAAAGAGGATAGCGTTCTGGCCCTGGGTAAAGCCTAAACGGGCCATATCATGGGTCATACCATTTACACCTGTGTTCATGTAGGATACTAACTGCTGGTATTTTTCAAGAGCTTCTGCATATCCTGGATCGGTAAATTCACCGGTCTTAGGATTGTAATCCTTTGCTCTGGTCTCATCATCTACTAACTGCTCATTTAATGCACCGATGTAGTGAGCAGATGGCCACTTGTCCTGATTTCCCTCTGCGATAGGATCCATACCGGATGCTTTGATCTTGTCAAGAACATCGATGAACTGATCCCATGTCTCAGGAACTTCCAGTCCTAACTCGTTGAAGATATCTTTGTTGTAGAAGAATTCTTTTGCATCCAGACGGAATGGGATACCATAAACCATGCCATCTGCCGTCGTGTATTCATTCATCTGTGTTTCCATCAGAGAAGCTTTCCAGTCAGGATCTGCTTCCATATATGGAGTTAAGTCTAATAACAGGCCTTCACGGATAAATCTCTCAGAGAACTCACCGCAGAAGCTGAAGAAGATATCTGGGCACTCATCGGAACCAACTACGACTTTGATCTTCTCTTTGTATGGCTGGTTCTGTGCGCTGGTCACTTCAAACTTGATATCTGGATGAAGGGATTCGTACTCAGCAAGTTTGCTTTCAATGAAGCTGTTGCATGGATCATCAGGGAAACGATGGAACAGTTTGATGACTTTTACGTCACCGCTGTTTCCGGAATCAGCAGCTGCTTCTGTTTTGTTTTCTCCACTGCCTGCTGCGGCTGTGGTGCTGTCAGAAGAGGAACTGCCGCCTCCGCATGCGGTAAGGCCCAGTGCCATTACTGCTGCAAGTCCAAGGCTCACGGTCTTTTTCAGTTGTTTTTTCATAATGATCTCCTTTCGGTCCTCAGTTTCCGGTGTCTCTGTTGTATTGATACAACACATAACATCTTAGTACAAAGCATACCACATTGTTATATGACTTGCAACTGTTTTTTTAATGTTTTTGTAACTTTTGTTGATAAAGTTTTAACTAACCGGTACTTTTTTGAGAAAAAATGACGACGTTTCTTAAGAAAATAAAATTATTTCATAAAAAACGCCGTTGTTTTTAAAGTTCCTCTTTATAGTTGTATTGTCTCACCTGAAGAATATTAGGTATAGCATTTTGTACTATGAACTTACGTAACAATCGTAAGACGGTATCTCTGGGGGTTGGTAAGCAGCTTGCTGTAATGCAGCACTTCATTATCCTGATCGAAAACCTCATCCTTTTGCAGCAGGAGGGCATGTTTTTCCGGAACCCCCAGACGCTGTGCTTCTTCCGGTGTGGCATAGCAGATCTCTACTGTTTTAACAGAATGGGTTGGGATCAGTCCGTGGTTATGGAAAAACTCATAGGTAGAACCTAAAAGATTTTCCTTTAACAGAAATTCCATCCGCTTTGGATAGTAGCTGTCCTCGATCATCACCGGCACATCGTCATTTTTACGCAGACGGACTATACGCAGCACTTTTTCGTTTTCATCTACACGAAGTTTTCTGGCAATGGAGCCGTCAGGGGTTATCCATTCTACAGTGATCAGTTCTGCAGATGGCACATGCCCGTCCATTTTGCTCATTTCCGTAAAGCTTATGATCTGGTTGTCTACAACACGGTGCAGTTTCTTTTCTGCCACAAAGGTCCCGATGCCCTGTTTGCGTACTACGAAACCGTCATCTGCCAGCAGTTCAATGGCTTTGCGCACAGTAATGCGGCTTACTTCAAAATGCTGGCTGAATTCTGCCTCTGTCATCAGCTTGTCCCCGGCTTTTAATTTACCGTCTGTGATCTGCTGTTTGATCTTTTCGGACAGCTGTTGGTAAAGAGGCACCATAGAATTTTTTATCATGAATATTTATTTCACTCCTAATACATTACATTTATATTGTTTTGCTTAAATACGACATGGCTATAAAAACAGGTGCGTGAAAAATTCCGAAACTGGGAGAATGTTAATCGATAATAGCAGTTCCGTAGCCGAAAGCCCCCTCTAAGCTGCAGACCTTCGCTGCAAATTTTGCCCCACAGTCCATGGCATGCTTTAGCTGGGCGATCATATGGTTATGGTCACCGACAAAAAGAGCTCCATTTTCCTGAAGCAGGGTAGTGAGCAGAGTGGAGAAATAGGAGTCTCCGGCGCCCATGGTATCTAATACGGTTTCTGCTTTATAAGCAGGTGCATAGACGATCTCACCGTCATAAAGTGCATAGGAACCGTCTTCTCCTACGGTACCTACTACTAAGGTTACCCCGTAGGAGGCCGCTTTTTTCATTTCACGCTCTCTTTCCTCTGCAGTTAAATGTGCGCAGGAAAGAAGAGCTACTTTGATATGAGGACACACTTGTTCAAACAGGGCATCGTCCCATACAGTAGAGAAATCAAAGGCAATAGGTACACCTGTCTCTTCTAATAAAGACAGATCATTATAGATATAGCTGTTTGTATTGGAGTAGATCACCTGGAAGGACTTGATATAGTCCAGATCTTCTTTTGTAAAGTCAAATGGATGTTCTTTGGCAACACCGCCGCGGTTGGAGCCTAAGAATACACGATCACCGTCCTTTAAGGTAACGCGGGCTGCACCGTTTTCACCGTGGAAATGTCTGGAATGGCTGAAGTCTACGCCTAACTGGGTTAAGATTTTGCAGTTGTATTCAGCAACGCCGTCATCACCAAATTTACCAAGATATGCTGGCTTTCCGCCGTTCATAATGGAATAGACACATGTGTTTACACACTGTCCTCCTGGATACATTTTTCCTCTGGATAAGTATTTATCCACTACATTATCACCAATGGCAATGATTTTTGCTTCACTCATATTAAAAACCTCCGGTTTTTTGCTCATATTTCCTGACGGATGTCCGTAGGACAACAACAATCTGTTAGATACAATATATAACAATATATAACATCTTGTCAATGAGTTTGTATATTACCGGAGGTTTTTCTTGCAAGCTTACGTCGGATTTACGATTTTTTGACCCTGGTATCATTACATATAAGGTTCAAACATTTTGAAGTTTCGGCAGTCAGCCTCAAATGGCTTCTGATAATAGTCGGAAGCAGTGATCTCCTGGCTTAAAAGTCCGGTGTAGCCGTTTTTATTTACAGTTTCAAGCCAGTTTTTCAGGTTGTGATTTCCGTCACCCCAGATCAGATGTCCGTAGGGAGTTCCGTCTATGAAGTGCATGTGTACAATGTTCTCGGCTCCTAAGGTATCAAACCACTGCTGTAAAGTCTCGCCTGCCACGCCCATTGGACAGGTGTCGATCATGGCTTTAAAATTAGGATGGTTTATTTCCGTAAGCATCCGCTTTACATCATCAACAGTGGTTGCCAGATTGGTCTCATCCGGGCGAAGGGATTCCATAGCAAGGGTAATGCCCTTTGTGCCGGCATAATCAGCCAGCCGTGCCAACATGTCGCGGCCCCGTTTCCAGCCTTCTTCCCGGTCTTCGTTTAAATATCCCCGTCCGGAGTGTACAGCCATGACCTTACAGCCAAGTTCTTCACCGGCATCCAGGCCTTTTTTGAAATATTCAAAACTTTTGGCATACAGATCCGGGTCTCCGGCTGCAAACTGATAGGGGACAGAACAGTTTTCCGGGGTGATGACCTGGATGGTAAGACCACGTTCTCTTGCCATTTTGCTTACTTTTTTACAGTCATCATATTCCAGATTGCTTAAGAAAAAATGAGGAGAACCAGCCCATAATTCGATGGTCTTAAAACCGGCCCGCATCTGGGATTCCAGAAAATATTCCAGAGAATAGAATTTATAATGGATGTTCATGCCGGATACCTGGTCAGGTCGTAATAGTTTCATTTTGTATACACTCCTTTAACTGTAAATTTTTTAAATTGAGTATAACACAGGAAAGCCGGGGCGTACAGATAGGAAAAAATTAAGGTATGTTTCTTTTTGTAACATGCCATATGCCGTATATGATCAGAACCGAACCAATAAAGGAGGACAGACCAAAGGGCTCCCGAAGAAATAATACTCCTGCAAACATGGACCACATGGTCTGCAGGTTGGAGAAAGCAGCAAGCCTGCCGACGGACATTTTTCCAGCTGCATAATTTACCAGGATATTGCAGGTAACAGAGCAGAAGATACTAAGGATCAGTACCGGGATGATAAAGCCGGGGATGGTGGCGTAGTGAAGCAGTTTCATGGCATTACCGCCCAGTTGGTGGACTGCATTGGTGGTGAAAAAGAGACAGGAGCTGCAAATAGTGAAATAAGTGCGTTCAAATGCAGAAAAATTTACAGCTGCTTTCCTGTTGATCACACGCTGGGTTGCAGATAAAAAGCAGGCAGAAAGAACAAAAAGGATGCCCACCGGCTGGATTGCGCCTGAGGAGCTGCCGGCCAATATGATGATGACTACACCGGCTACCGGGAGAAAGCTGAAAAGGATCTGGCGCAGAGTTGGAAATTCTTTTAAGAAGAGAGCAGAAAGTCCCATTGCCAGGATCGGGATCAGGGATAATACTACACCTGTGAACATGCTGTTGGTAAGGGCGATGCCATAGCTTTCGCAGTAAAAATAGGCTACATCATTCAATGCCAGAAGGAGTACAGGAAGGATGTTTTTGCCTTTTAGCGAGATGCGTTCTATTTTAAAAAGAAGGATTAAATTCATTAGTAAAAATGCGATGATAAAGCGCATAGACAGCAGAATACTGGTGGGGGCATAGTTTAAAGCTGTCTTGGACAGAAGAAGACTGAAGCCCCAGAGAGTGTTGCCGGTAATGGCAGCAATATCAGGGATGTTTTCTTTCAGACGGGATGTTGGAATGGAAATAGTATC
>ERZ773112.78-NODE-78-length-62815-cov-6.318802_pt1 | contig 62815 bp, 60 predicted proteins | sample MGYA00580566_ERZ773112 | MGnify/ENA primary metagenome ERZ773112 (study PRJEB29015, sample SAMEA2737842) | human gut metagenome | biome: human gut; feature: human-associated habitat; material: faeces | place: China | collected 2012 ... | reverse complement strand
CTTGCATGTGTTAGGCACGCCGCCAGCGTTCATCCTGAGCCAGGATCAAACTCTCTAAAATTTGTATCATATCCGCCGAAGCGGCTACAATCAATTTCAGAGCTTGTTCTGCTCTATCTTACCAAGAAACTTTCGTTTCCCGGAATTACTTTGTTGCGTCTCTTTGACGCGAATCTCAGGGTTCCTTGTTTCTTTCGTTGTTTAATTTTCAAGGTACTCGTCACTTATCTTTTCCGACGTTCCCGCGCTGCCGCGCCGACCCGTCTCGCAAGTGCTCGACTATATTACCACTCTCAGCCTTTTTTGTCAACACCTTTTTTCAACTTTTTTGTCCTTTTTCCTAACTTCTCTTACACTTATCCGGGCGTTTCGCGTCGAATATACAAGATAAGTGCCGACGGGGCACGATAAGCTCCGTCGGCACTATATAATGTATAGGATTATTTTAACTTTTTGAACATTATTACGCCGGTCACGGCAGCCGCGGCGAATGAAATCACCGCCGTTAAAATCTTATATTCTTTGCTCACTGCTCATCCTTCTTTCCGTGTTCCGCAAGCAGACGCTGCTTTTCGTCCCAGAGCTTCTGCGAGAGGTCGACATAATAGTTATGAGGATTGTCAAATCTCAAGACCTCATCCCAAAGGGTGTCTATCTGCTCGGCGCAGTACTTTTTCACCTCATCGAGCGGCGGGAACTTGTAGACGCACTCGCCCTCTTTGAAGAGCTGGACGGTGAGCGGCTTTGCAACATAGTTTTCGACAATCTTTCTCTTCCATGTGAAATCGGGGTCGAATATCTCATAAGGCTTTGTATCGTCGATTACCTCATTGTTGAGGGTCACGAGGTCGGCTATAGCCTTGCCGGTCTCGCGGTCAAAGAGTCTCCACGGCCTTTTAAAGCAGGGAGTTGTTATCTTCGCCACATTGTCGCTTATCTTTATTCTCGGGCATATCTTGCCGTTCTTCTCAACGGCGCAGAGCTTGTACACTCCGCCGAGGACGGGGCTTGAGGACGCGGTTATGAGCCTCTCGCCGACGCCGAAGGAATCGACCTTTGCGCCCTGGCTTATCATATCTCTGATAAGATATTCGTCGAGAGAGTTGGAGGCGACTATCGTGCAGTCCTCAAAGCCTGCATCGTCGAGCATTTTGCGTGCCTTGCGCGAGAGGTATGCGATATCGCCGCTGTCGAATCTTATGCCCTTGGGTCTGCAACCTCTGGGCAGAAGCTCGCGCTTGAATGCCTCAATGGCGTTGGGCACGCCGGATTTCAATGCGTTATAGGTATCGACGAGCAGGACGCAGTTGTCCGGGTATTCCCTCGCATAGGCGCAGAAAGCCTCGAGCTCGGTGTCGAAGAGCTGAACCCAGCTGTGCGCCATGGTGCCGAGCGCCGGCACACCGAACATGATATCCGAAACGGCGCAGGCGGTTCCGGCGCAGCCGCCGATATATGCGGCACGCGCACCGTATATTGCGGCATCAAAGCCCTGTGCGCGGCGGGAGCCGAACTCCATTATCGGTCTGCCCTGCGCGGCGCGGACTATTCTGTTTGCCTTTGTGGCAATGAGACTCTGATGGTTGATGCAGAGCAGCACCATCGTCTCCACGAACTGAGCCTGCATTATCGGGCCTTTGACGGTGACTATCGGCTCGCCCGGGAATATCGGAGTGCCCTCCGGGACAGCATAAACATCGCAGCTGAATTTAAAATCGGCGAGGTAATCGAGAAACTCCTCGGAGAAGCCTCTGCCGCGCAGATATTCGATATCCTCGGGCGTAAATTCCAGCCCCTTGAGGTATTCGCACAGCTGCTCGACGCCGGCCATGATGACATATCCGCCGCCGTCGGGCACCTTGCGGAAGAACATATCGAAGTACGCGACAGCATCCCCCATGCCGTTTTTGAGATAGCCGTTTGCCATCGTCATCTCATAGAAATCAACGAGCATCGTCAGATTTCTGCCTTTTAACGAGTTGAATGAATCCATTTGAAAGAGTCCTTTCGTTTTTTCGCTTTATCGTTTACAAAAAAAATATTTTTTATTTTTTCGGTTAAAGTCCCGACAAGAGACATTCTTAATAATTGCCGAAATCGTCGCAGTCTTTATTTTTTACGGAATTTGCGCGTTTTTTCGTAAATAGTTGATTTTTTCGGCAAAAATTCTTTGTTTTTTCTAAAATTTAGGAGATTTGACAAAATGTTTTTAAATTGTAAACAATTTATAATTCCTAAGAAAAAAGTATTGCATTGTAATTTTTCATATGATATAATAAAGCCGGTAAAAGTCGAAGCCGCGAAAATCGGCAGAGCTTTACTATTTACCGCCTAAATAGCAGGCGGGAGAATATAGGAGGTAGGAGTTATGAGAATCAGAAAGCAGGCGCTCGGAGACAGAAACATTGTCGGAGCTAAAATCGAGCAGAAGAGAAAGAGCATGGGTATGAAGCAGAAGGATCTGCTGACTCAGCTCCAGATCAAGGGCATCGACCTCAACGCATCGGGTCTTTCAAAGCTCGAAGGTCAGCTTCGTTATGTTACTGATTTTGAGCTCAAGGCCATCTCGGAAGTTCTCGGTATGTCTTACGAGGAGCTTCTCGGCTAAGAAACACCTTTCTGAAAGAAAGAACTGTATTTCGGTACAGTTCTTTCTTTTTTGCTCATTTTTACTCATTTTTATTTTTTCGAGTTGAGGCGGACAACATATGCCACCGCTTCGCAGATAACGGATATCGACACGAAAACGCACATGGTTATCAGCGACCAGCGCAGATTGAGGCGGCCGAGCTGATTGAAATCGTAAAGCGCCTCAAGGAAGATGAGAAACACCGCCGCCTCTGCGGAGAGCAGTGCGGGGATATGTATCCCCTTTGCTATCTTTTTGGATATCAGCCCCGTAGTCAGCGCGACCATAGCGCATATCACGACGCAAATCGGCACTGCGTAGCTGTAATACCAGCTGATAAGCCCCTGCATTTTGGCGATATAGAGAAGATAGAGCGCGAGCACGACGAAGCAGATGCCAGCAGTTACGGGCGCGGGAGTCACGCGCAGAACGGGGAGAACAAGGAACACCCATGCTACGGCGATAGCGCCGAGGACATAGCCCGCCCAGAATTTATCGCCGGGGTTCAAAATGTTTATGACGGTGCATATCATTGCCGGAAACACCATGAGCGCCGAGAATATCACGGCGTAGCTCCTTGCGGTTTTTGTCGCTTTTGCAAAGTGGAGTTTCTGTTTTGCGCGGGGTTCGGCCTTTTTATCGGCGCGCTCGCACGCGCCGCAATTCGGGCATATGCCGGTTTTCTCGTCAACAACAGCTCCGCATTTTGTGCAGAACATCGCGGCACCTCTTTTCAAGTGTATAATATTGTTGTATACTATTTTATAATATCACAAAACAGCGAAAAAAACAATCCCGAGGGGGCTACAAAATGAAAATACTGATAGACGCGGACGGCTGTCCCGTAGTCGACCTATGTATAAAAGCCGCAAAAAGGCACGGGGTCGAATGCCTCATACTCTGCGACACCACGCACATATTCGAGCGCGAGGGTGCAAGAACCGTCACCGTCTCGAAGGGCGCGGACAGCGTTGACTTCAAAACAGTAAACCTGCTCGAGCGCGGAGACATCGTGGTCACCCAGGATTACGGCCTCGCGGCGATGTGCCTTGCACGCGGAGCAAGGGCGCTCAACCAGAACGGATTGATATACACCTCCGACAACATCGACGCTCTGCTGAACTCACGCTATGAAGCAAAGAGAATCCGTATGGCGGGCGGCAGAACAAAGGGCCCGCAGAAGCGCAGACCGGAGCAGAACGAGGAATTTGAAAAGGCGATTGAAAAGATTATCGGATAGAGCAGAGAGAGGAAGCGGGAGCTGCGGCGCGGTTGCAAGCGTTCACACGCGAAAATTACAGCAGCTAACGTATACTGAACCGTGTAGAGGCGGATATCATCCGCCCGCGGTTTATGCAGTGACGACAGCAGGCGACTAAGCTCGCCTCTATGGTCTGTGTTTGACGTTGAAAATTATCAAACACCGCACATCGGAAAGATGAAGCAAACGACCCAATAAACCCCGATAAGCGAGTTTTCAATAGCCGCGCCGCAGTGGTAGAAACTAATTAAGAACTGCGAGGGAACGGCGTACTTTGTACGCCGCACGAGCCCGCACTCGTCCAAGCTCCAGCGCGTTTGCGGGCGAATGTGCCGAGCTGCCTACTGAGTAGCACAAGCTATGTACTGCGGCGCGGCGTTCGCGGGGTCTCGGGGCGAAGCCCTGAGTTTGCTTTTCTTTTGCAGGCGTTTTCTTTTTCAAATAAAAAGAAAATGCCGAAACGCTGTGAAAGATAAAATATTTCGTTAAGATAGGTAGCGAAGGTAGTGGGTATAAATTTAATATTATAATGTCGTGCCGCCTACGGCGTCAGCGGTGCGTCGAGTCGCCGCACCCTACAAAGACATTGATAAACAAAACAGTCTATGCAAGGAGACAAATCCGAATATATAGCAAGCAACCATAGCAAACAACAAAAGCCAAGCAGAAAAATGCTGCTTGGCTTTCTTTATTTTCTTTAACTGTTTTACGAGCGCCGCCGACGGGCGGATATTTTTTTACAGCAGGCAGATGCCCTGCGCTCTGAACGCATCCACTGTCTCCTGCGACCAGGTGGAGGCCTGAACCTCGCCGATATGCGCCTTTCTCAGGAAGAACATACACATACGCGACTGGCCTATGCCGCCGCCCATAGTCAGCGGAAGATTGCCGTTGAGCAGGTCGCGCTGGAACGGGAGCTTTGCGCGTTCGGGGCAGCCTCTCTCCTCGAGCTGAGCGGCCAACGACTCGGCATTGACGCGAATGCCCATGCTCGACAGCTCATATGCCATATCGAGCAGAGGATAATATACGACGATATCGCCGTTGAGACTCCAGTCGTCATAGTCGGGCGCGCGTCCGTCGTGGATTTCGCCGGAGCGAAGCTTGCCGCCTATCTGCATGATAAATACCGCACCCTTGTCGCGGGCGATTTCATTCTCACGCTGCTTGGGGGTGAGGTCGGGATACATATCCTCGAGCTCCTGCGTGGTGATAAAATATATCTCGTCGGGCAGGAACTTGCCGACAATGTCATATTCCTCGGCTATATACGTCTCCGTATGGCGCAGGCTTCTGTAAATGGCGCGGACGGCTCTCTTGAGGGAATCGACGTTGCGCTGCTCGGGAGTTATTATCTTCTCCCAATCCCACTGGTCGACAAAGACGGAATGGATATTATCCGTATCCTCGTCGCGGCGTATGGCGTTCATGTCGGCATAGATACCCTCGCCGGGCTTGAAGCCGTAGTCCTTGAGGGCGCGACGCTTCCACTTTGCGAGCGACTGGACTATTTCAACATCGCAGTCCATATCCTTTATGTCGAACGCCACAGGGCGCTCAACGCCGTTCAATGTATCGTTGAGTCCGGAATCCGAGCGCACGAAAAGCGGCGCGGAGACGCGGGTCAGGTTGAGCTGAATTGCGAGATCCCTCTCAAAGAAATCCTTGACCTTCTTGATAGCCACCTGAGTCTGCCTGATATCAAGCAGGGGCTTATATCCTGCCGGAAGATAGCTTGAATCCATGTCATCACATCCCAAAAATAAAACTAATATATATAATATCATTATATCGCGCCTTGTGCAATAAAAATTTTGCACATTAAAGTTAAAAAGGGCGGATACGGCCGTGCGGCAGCCTTTGGCAGGGTGAATTTCATTGAAAAAACGCCTGCATTGCAAGTGCTTTTGTATTTGGAAACGACGATTTCAGAGAAAAGAGAAGAACGATGAGTAAAAAGTGAAAAAACAAAGAAACGGCAATCTTCTTTCAAAAATTGCCGTTTCTTCTTGGCGCAGAAGGAGAGACTCGAACTCTCGCGCCGGTTTCCCGACCTACGCCCTTAGCAGGGGCGCCTCGTCACCAACTTGAGTACTTCTGCATGGTAACTTATATTATAAAGTTTTGTTGTTGTCGCTGGCGGAGAGAGTGGGATTCGAACCCACGGTACGTTGCCGTACGACGGTTTTCAAGACCGTTCCGTTATAACCGCTTCGGTATCTCTCCATAAAGCGTAAGTTATTCTAACACAAATCAAATGCCTTGTCAACGCTTTTTGTGTGAATTTTATTTTCCGATATCCTGTCTGAGCAAGGCTTCAAGGCTCACTCCGAGGGTGTCGGCTATCACGATAACCTCGATGTCCGTCACAAAGCGTTTACCGCACTCGATGCGCTGAACGGCGTTTTTGTCTATATCGAGCCCCGCGAGCTGAAATGCATCGGCGAGCTGCCGCTGCGAAAGCTCCATATTTTTGCGCAGAACGGCTATATTTTTTCCGCAGACATTGTTAAGCCCGTCTTTTGCTTTGTTGATAAACATAAAAAAGCCTCCGAGACATTCAGTGCTTGTCAATAAGGCTATTATATGTTATGATTAGATAAATATTGACATTCACTAAATGTCACAGTTGAGAGGCAAAATTATATGTTCAAAAAAAGCAAGTCCGAAAAGTACAACAACAAAAAATCTCGTCAGAGGAAACTAAATGCCTTTGAGCTCTCAGCGTTTGTAATGATGCTTCTGTCTCTCTTTGCGGGCATGGCTTTTCTTGCTTCGGGTTGTTTTTCTTTTCTTCGCTCGGAAAATTCATCCTCTTTCCTTTTCTGCTCGGTATTCGCTCTTGCATTTTTTATATTTGCCGTCTTTTTTCTTGTTATTTTCACCAATTTGATCAATAAACAACTTCCCTAATGTAGCAATTTGTGATATGATTATCGCATACCGAACGACGGAGGGAATATATGAACGCAAAAGAACTGCTCGGCAGGCTCTGCGAAAATGCAATATGCGGCGAAAGTTCCGTTTACAACTGCGGCGACGGCGCTTATATGCGGCTTATAAAAGGCGCGGAGGAATCGGATTTTTCAAAAATCTGCGGCGAGTGCGAAAAGCTCGGCTATACGATTTTTCAGCGCAACGATCTCGAAGAAAACAGACACGCATCATATAACGGGGATATGCTCATCCACATATATTTCTGCCCGTCGGAAAAAAGCCTGCGCGTCATATGCGACCCGTTCTCGGCTCGGTTCGAGTGCGAGGAACCGAAATATGAGAGAAGGTGCGGCAGCGCTCTTTGGCAGTTTGAAAACGACCACTCGTATATTGACTGCGGGATGTGCTATATCCTGCGCTGCGCGGACAACAGCTTTTTTATTATAGACAGCGGGCACTTTCTTCAGCCCAACGACCACAAGAGGATATACCGCTTTCTGCGCGAGCGCACGCCCGACGGCGAGCGGACGGTTATTGCGGGCTGGTTTTTCAGCCACGCGCACGACGACCATGTGAGCCAATTTGTCGATTTTATCCGCGAATACGGCTCGGCGGTCGAAATCGAAAGGCTCTATTACAACGACGCGCCCATAGACCACCGCGACAGCATGAGCTGGGGCGAGTCCAACAAAAAATATATAAGGCGGTTTGAGGACTGCGCCCGCTCCTGCAATATTCCCGCCGTGAAGCTCCACACGGGGCAGCGGTTCTTCGTGCGCAATCTTCGCTTTGACGTGCTCTGCACTCAGGAGGACGTTTGGCCTCAAAGTCTCGAAAACTTCAACAACACCTCGTGTGTGCTCGCGCTCGAGGCAGACGGGACGAGGATAATATTCCCCGGCGACGCCGCAGATGTCGAGAGCGACATAATGACGGCGCGCTACACAGAAAAAACGCTCGGCTGTGACATCATGCAGCAGTCCCACCACGGGCACAGCGGCGCTTCGCCCGAGTTCTACCGCAGAGCTGACGCAAAGACAGTAATGTTTCCGATAACAAAAATAAAATTCGACGAGGAATATCCGAAGCAGGAGGCGAACAGAGTCGCCTGCTCTATAGCCGAGGAATATTTCATAGCTTCCGACGGCACGGTTGAATTCCCCCTGCCCTACTCGGTCGGCAGCGCGAAAGTTTATCCCGACGAAACCTTTGAAAACTTCGCCGCGATAAAAATGCTCTGGGGCTACGACTACCCCGAAGAATACAAGAAACAGCTCTTCGAGGATTTTTTAAGACGCGGAGGCCTGCCCTCTCTCGGAGAGGTAGAGGCATAACACGAAGCTCTCGAACGCTTTGCCGAAAAATAAAACCGCAACGGAGGATAATATACAATGATAAATTTTGACAGCAAGAACAGGATATTCAAGCTTGACACTCCCAATTCGAGCTATGTTATCGGAGTCGTCGACTTCGACCAGCTCGTCAATTTATATTACGGCAGCAAGATAGCCGACACCGAGGGGCTTGAGGCTCGTTCGTTTCGTCCGCGCTGCGCGTCGTTCAGCCCGCTGACCAATGAGCACTATACCGACTCGCACGATTTTTCGCCCGACTGCGCGCCCATGGAATACGGCTGCAACGGCTGCGGAGATTTCAGGGTTAGCGCGTTATCAATAAAAAATGCGGACGGCAACACCGTCACCGATATGCGCTACGAGGGGCACAGGATATACGCAGGCAAGCCGTCCGCCGAGCCCCTGCCGTCTGTCTACCTCAACAGCGAAAGCGAGGCGGACACGCTCGAAATCTATATGGCAGACAGAGTGACCGATATTCGCGTCACGCTCATATATACCGTATTCAACGCGCTCGATGCAATCATACGCAGCGCAAAAATCGAGAACGCATCGCAGAAGCCTGCGGATATCGAACGCGCGATGAGCCTGTGCGTCGACCTGCCGAGCATGGATTACGACCTCATAACTCTCTACGGCAGACACGCCAAGGAGCGCTCCGAGGAGCGCCGCCCGCTCGCCCACGGACTTCAGGGAATTGCAAGCAAGCGCGGGGTTTCGAGTCACTGTCAAAACCCGTTTGCGGCTCTCGTCTCCGAAAATGCCGACGAGGACAGCGGCGAGGCCTACGGCTTCAATCTCGTTTACAGCGGCAACTTCGAGTTCTGCGCCGAATGCGACTTCTCGGGCACCTCGCGCATAGTCATGGGCATAAACCCCAATGACTTCTCCTGGCGTCTTGAGCCCGGCGAGAGCTTTATGACTCCCGAGGCGGTTATCGTCTATTCGAATGCGGGCATAGGCGAGATGAGCCGCACATATCACAAGCTCTATAACAACAATCTCGTCTGCGGCAAATGGAAAACCGCAAAGCGTCCCCTGCTGATAAACAGCTGGGAGGCGGCATATTTTGATTTTGATACGGAAAAGCTCGTCTCCTTCGCCGAGCGTGCAAAGGAGCTCGGCATGGATATGCTCGTCATGGATGACGGCTGGTTCGGCGAGCGCAACGACGACCGCAGCTCCCTGGGCGACTGGTTCGTAAACGAGAGCAAGCTCAAGGGCGGCCTGGGCGAGCTTATAGACAGAGTAACCGCTCTCGGGCTGAAATTCGGAATATGGTACGAGCCGGAGATGATCTCCCCCGACTCGGAGCTGTTCCGCGCCCACCCCGACTGGTGCGTCCATGTTCCGAACCGCAAGCCCTGCATAGGCAGGCATCAGTATGTTCTCGATATGTCCCGAAAGGATGTGCGCGACAACATTTTCGACCAGATGTACTCCGTGCTCTCGAAATATAAAATAGACTATATCAAATGGGATTTTAACCGCAATATTTCCGACGCGGGTTCCGCTCTGCTGCCCGCAGACAGGCAGGGCGAGTTCTTCCACCGCTTCATTCTCGGCACATACGAGCTCATGGGCAGGATACGCGACGCGTTCCCCGATATGCTTTTTGAAAACTGCTCGGGCGGCGGCGGGCGCTTTGACCCCGCCATGCTTGCATTCTCTCAGCAGATCTGGGCGAGCGACAACACCGACCCAATAGAGCGGCTGACGATTCAGTTCGGCACCTCGATGTGCTACCCCGCCTCGACTATGGGCGCTCACGTCTCCGCCTGCGACAGGACGGATTACAAAGTAAAGGGCGACGTCGCGCTCTGGGGCACGTTCGGCTACGAGCTTGACCCGAATGAGCTGAGCGCAGAGGAGCGCGGGCAGGTAAAAAAGCAGGTTGACGAATACCACAAATACTATGACCTCATTCACTCGGGCGACCTCTATCGGCTCAAAAGCCCCTACGATGACGGATATCGCTGCGCGTGGAGCTTTGTCGCGCAGGACAAGAGCGAGGCTCTTGCGACGGTTGTAACCATGCGCGCGCCCGAAGTGCCGTTCTTCATTCTCAGATTCAAGGGTCTCGACCCCGAAAAGCGCTACAGCTGCGACTTCGACGGGAGAGTTTACTCCGGCTCCAATCTCATGAACGCCGGACTCAATCTGACCCGCTCCACCGCAAAAACTTATTCGAGCGTCAAGATATATCTCAAGGAGGAAGAATAGCATGAAAAAGAAGCTTCTCAGATTCGTTTCGCTCGCGCTCGCTTCATTTGTGCTCGGCGGCATAAGCACCTGCGCCTTTGCCGAAGAATCGGAGAGTGAAATCGACGGATCGAACTGGATGAGCGCGATAAAGCCGGATGTGCCGATAACAGCCATAAATATGCCCGGCACGCATGACAGCTCGACGAAGTATGTTGACATCAGTCCGATATTCAAGACACAGGACGGTTCCGTCTCGGAGCAGCTCTACCGCGGCGCACGCTACTTTGATATGCGCTTTGAGCTTCAAAAGGATAAAAGGCTGGTTGCCGTTCACTCGGCGGCCTCCTGCCGAAAGGCTTACGGCGTAAAAGCCGAGAAGCTCACAGCGGCGGACGCCGTTGAGATGTGCGCCGACTTTTTGAAGAAGAATCCCGGCGAGACCGTGCTTTTCCAGCTCAAGGAGGGTAACGGCAAGACGGGCACGGTGTTCTTCGACGCCTTCTACGAGCAGTGCATAAAGGGTCAAGAGGATATATGGTTTCTCGAAAACCGTATCCCGACCCTCGGCGAGGTGCGCGGCAAGATAGTTCTCCTGCGCGTTGTCAAAGCCGACCGCTCGAAGTTCGACGATCAGAACAGCGGCCTCGATTTCGGCGCATATCCGCACGTCCCCGTAAAAGAGGTCATAAACTTCATATCGGGCAGCATGAAAAAAGCCTCGACAGGCAAAACCTATTCGCACCTCTATGTTCAGGATTCGTATAAGCTCGGCGGCAGCAAAAAATGGCAGGCAGTCACAACATTCCTCGAATCCGAGTTAGACCCCGAGAACTTCAACATATGCCTGTCAAGCTGCGTCGGACTGGGTCTGCCGCTGATGAACTCGCGGATAATCAATCACAGACTCAAAAAGTACGACTTCAAGGACGGCAAGACATACGGAATAATCGCCATGGACTTTCTCCCCGAGGACGTTTGCAGGAACATATACATGACAAACTCCGCAATAATGACCGAGACACCGAACGCCGCCACCGAATATTCGGAGCGAACTTCGTTCACTTTTCTCGGGCGCACGTTCTTCGTTCTTCGCAGCCTGCTGTTCGGCATCGTCCATGCCGTGAGCTTTATTGCGAACTTGTTCTACCGTTAAAATTCAATATTGACACTTCTCGCTATACTGCGGCAAAAGCTTGTGTTTTTTGCCGCGGTATTTTTGACAGATTTTTTATATGTAAAAATATAAAATAATAATTGTGTCAAAACAGCCCGCACAGGTTTTCGTCGCGGCGCAATATCTAAAAGAGAAGTGAAAAAAATGGAGAAATCAAGGGTAAATTCGGACAAGCTCAGATTCATAGATGAAGAAAAGCGCGGGAAGCTCATCCTCGCGTTTAAATGCGTTTTTTCGTGCGCCGCCGGGCTGCTGCTCGCGCACGCAAAAATTTTCGGCAGGCTGTCCCCTCTCGCGCTCGCGTTTTCCGCGGCGGCGGTTCAGCCCTACGCCCTTGCGGCGGCGGTCGGCTCGCTCTCGGGCTATCTGCTGTCCTTTTCGGGCACGGAGGGAATAAGATACGTGGCGTGCGTCGCGGGAACAGCGCTGATAAATTTTTCCGTCAACCGTCTGCGCGGCGAGGACTGCGTGCGGCGCACGGCTCCCGTCTCCGCCGCGCTGTGCTGTGCGTCTACGGGCATGGCCGTGCTGCTTGTCGAGGGCTTCACGCTAAACGGCGTTGTGAGCTTTCTCTCCGACTGCATTCTCGCGGGCGGGATGACATATTTTTTCTCGCGTTCCCTCCGTCTTACGGAGCACAAAAATAAATCAAACGCTCTCGGCAGGCACGATATAATCTGCATCGCCGTCTCCTGCTGCGCGGCGCTGACCGCTTTCGCCCGGCTTAATATACTGAACTTCCGTCCCGCCGGGACTGCGGCGGCTCTCGCCGTCATGCTGCTGTGCTTCGCCCTGCGTGAATCGGGCGGCGCAATAGGCGGAATCTGCTCGGGCACGGCTCTCGCGGCGGCTTGCGGCGAGCCCGCTCTGGGCGCCGTATACGCGGCTGCGGGGCTCTGTGCCGGGCTGTTCTCGAAATTCGGTCAGTTCGGTATTTCGGCGGCATTTATCTGCATCTGCGGAATAAGCGCGGTCATCTCCCCGAGCCCGCAGGCGGTGGCGGCTATCGCCGAGAGCGCGGCGGCGGCTCTGATTTTCGTGCTCATACCGCGTGCAAGGCTCGAAAAGCTGCGGGAAAAGCTGAGCCCCGCGCAGGAATATGCGCCCGACGGCGAGCGAGGGGAGCTGTGCCGCCGCCTCAACGACGCGGAGAGTGCGCTCGAGGGCGTAGGGCGATGCATCGAACGGGCGGGCAAGAGAATAGACTCCGTGCGCCCGGACGGGGCGGAGATAATGACCGCGAGGGTCAAGCAGAGCGTCTGCGCCGGGTGCGGGAAGTGCGCCGGAAAGAGAGAAAAGCTCCGAGAGCGAGCTTTTTCGGACGCGATAAAAATACTGCGCGAGGAAAATCATATAACTTCGGAGGAATTGGGCGCGGAGTTCTGCGCCGAATGTACGAAGTCTTACGCTGTAGCCGAAAGCTTCAACCGAATTTTTGCGGGCAGCGTCGCATCGGCTTGCGCGGCGCAAAAGACAAACCAGCTCCGCCGTGCCGTTGCGGACAGCTTCGGCGCGATGGCCGATATCATAGGCGAAATCGCTGCGCAGACGGCAAGGAGTGAAATGTTCCTCCCCGCGCAGACCTCCTGCGCCGTTGACGTGCTCGGCGAACTCGGATTGAATATTATCTCCGCCTGCTGCAAAAGAGACTGCGAGGGGCATATTAAGCTCACGGCGAAAGCTGCGGAGCTGCCGGAAAACTCCGTCCTGCGAAAAGCCGCCGACACGCTCTCTCAAGAGCTCGGAGCGGCTTTGGCTCTCCCCGCCATACGCGACACAGAGGACGGAGTCGAGCTGACATTCGGCGAAAAGCCGCGCTTCTGCTTTGAAATAGGCTCCGATCAGCGCCCCGCCTCGGACGACGGGGACTGCGGCGACTGCTGCGACTGCGTGGGGCTCGAGGACGGGCGGAACGTGATAATTTTGAGCGACGGCATGGGGACGGGCAGACGCGCCGCCGTCGATTCCGCTATGGCGACAGACCTTTTCGCTTCGCTCATCTGTTCGGGGCTCTCCTGCGAGGCGGCGCTCAGAACCGTCAACACCGCGCTCATAGCAAAGAGCGAGGACGAGAGCCTTGCAACGCTCGACATAGCATCGCTCGACCCCTACTCGGGCGAGATAAGCTTCTTCAAGGCCGGCGCCGCACCGTGCTTCATAAAGCGTGCGGGGCGCACGGCGATACTCGAGCTGCCGTCGCTCCCGGCGGGAATACTCAGCCGCATAGGTTTTTCAACGGCGGGTACCGAGCTGCGCGAGGGCGACACGGTGGTTATGATATCGGACGGCGTGGCTGCGGACGGCAGCGAGTGGATATTGAAGCTCCTTCGCTCCTGGCGCGGGGACGCTCAGGGGCTCGCCGAGGAGCTGACCGCCGCCGCCTTGAGCCGCCGCAAAGGAAAAAAATCCGACGATATGACCGCGATATGCGTGCGGGTTCACGGCGCCGACCGAATCGGGAATTGACAAAGCCTGCGGCATAATATATAATATTTGCGAAAACAAATTGGAGGTATAAATTATGATTTTAGCAGCTGTCGGTAAGAACGGCACAGGCAAGGATTTCTTCCTTGATTATGTTGCTCAGAAGTACGGCTTCCCGATGATTTCCATCGGCGACGTTGTCCGCGAGCTCGCAACCAAGGACGGCCTTGAGCTGACCCGCGACAATCTTCACGCCACCAGCAAGAAGTACATGGGCGAATTCGGCCAGACCTTCTTCCCCGAGATGATAGTCAAGAAGATAAAGGAGTCGGACGCTCCGAACTACCTTGTTTCCGGCATTCGTCCGCCCTCGGATATAGAGATTTTCCGCAAGGCTTTCGGCGAGGATTTCATCCTTGTTGACGTTGTTATCAGCGACGACGAGGTTCGTTATCAGAGAATGATAGCCCGCGGCTCCGAGCGCGACGGCAAGAGCGTTGAAAAGCTCCGCGAGAACGATCTCCATGAGGAGGAGATCTTCCACACCAGCGAGAGCGAGAAGATGGCGAACTATGTCATCAAGAACGACGGCGGCGTCGAGGATTTCTACGCGGCAGTCGACAATTTCTATGAGACCGTTCTCAAGCCGAAGCTCGGCTGATCAACTGATTCAAAAGCATAAAACGTCCTCCGTATGGCATCATACGGAGGATGATTTTTTATATATAAAAGTAAAAAGTCCGCACAGCATAAGCTGTACAGACTTTTCCGATGTAAAGATTGATTACTGCTGGGGAGCTCCAACAGGGCAAGCATCTGCGCAGGAACCGCACTCGGTGCAGAGATCCGCGTTGATCTCATACTTGCCGTCGCCCTCGGAAATAGCTCCTACGGGGCACTCAGCCTCGCAAGCGCCGCAGGAAATGCAATCGTCGCTGATATGATAAGCCATTAGTCAATCCTCCTTAATCAATTTATCTGTCAGCAATCGGCGGAGAATCTCCGCATATGCTGTATAATCATTGTAACACATTATATTGAAAAATCAAGAGTAAATTATGCCCGTATTTATTCTATTCCCTTGAGAGCCTCAAGCTCGGAGCGTTCAACCTTGATTTTGCCGTCCTTTATGGTCTTTACCTCGCGGCGGCCGAACGCGTGCGGCGCGGCATCGGGGCAGCGGTCGAGTCTGACCTTGAGCTGGCCGGAGAGGAGGTTCACCTCAACTACCGTTCCCCTGCCCTCGGGAGTCTCAACGAGAGCGCCCTGCTTCGGGGTTATCTTCAGAAGATACTCGTAGTTGTCCTGCTCGTATTTCAGGCAGCACATGAGCCTGCCGCAGGTGCCGCTTATCTTGACCGGATTGAGCGAGAGGCCCTGCTCCTTTGCCATCTTTATCGACACCGGCTGGAAGTCGCCTATAAACGTGCTGCAGCAGAACGGTCTGCCGCACATGCCCAGACCGCCGAGCATCTTCGAGCCGTCGCGCACGCCTATCTGCCTGAGCTCTATTCTCGTGCGGAACACGCGGGCAAGGTCCTTGACAAGCTCGCGGAAATCGACTCTGACGTCGGAGGTATAATAGAAGAGTATCTTCTTGCCGTCAAAGGCGTATTCGACATTGACGAGCTTCATCATGTCAAGCCCGTGATCGGCTATCTTCTGAAGGCAGATATCAAAAGCCTCCTGCTCCTTTTTGCGGTTCTCCTCGACTATCTTGAGATCCTCGTCCGTCGCGCGGCGCACCACGGACTTCAGGGGCTTGACTATCTCCTCGTCGCTGACCTCGCTGTTTTCGAGCGCCACTTCGCCGCACTCCATTCCGCGAACAGTCTCGACGATAACATAATCGCCCTTTTCGAATTTATTGTCGAGAGGGTCGAAATAATAGACCTTTCCGACCTCTCTGAATTTAACTCCTATGACCTGAGCCATATATTCCATCCTTTCATCTGCCCGACGCACGGCGCAGCTCGGCGCACATACGGGTAATGAGCAGAGTGTAATTTTCGTTTCTTTCAAATGCTGCCGCGAGTCCGTCTATACAGGTTATCATGCGCATGAGATTCGCCGTGGTTATATTGACGGCGAGCTTTTGCGCCGTGTCCCTATACTCCTCGGGCGCTTCGGCTCCGGATTTTATCAGCACCGCAGCGCGGAAAAATTCCGGCAGAACCTGCAAGGCGGCTCTGAACAGCGTCTTATCCTTTTCAAATGCCGCCGTCGCCGCGAGCAGGGGATATTCGTTAGCCTCCGGCACGGCCGCCGCCACAGCCCTCGCGGCGTCCAAAACGCCGCTGTCCACTCGCCTGCCGCCGCCCTGCGAAAACACGGCGCAGCGGGAGAGGACGGTCTGCAAAAACACGTTTCTGTCATCCGTCAGCAGCAGAAAGCACACGCCCTCCGGCGGCTCCTCGAGCACCTTGAGCAGTGCATTCTGCGCGGGGACGAGCATATTCTGCGCGTCCTTCAGGATATACACCTTTCTGTCCGCCTCGTTTGCGACTATGTAGGCATCCGAGCGCAGCTCACGGACGGTTTCAATCCTGAAATTATCCGTTTTGGGGTCGGGCTCGAATATTTTTATATCGGGATGCGAATCGGAGAGTGCCTTGAGGCAGTTTATGCATCTGCCGCAGGGCTTGCCCTCCCCCGAGCACACCAGCGCAGCGGCGAGGGTCTTTGCGGTCTGCATAAGGCGTTCGCCGTCCTCATCCTCGAGTATCGCGGCATGGGGAAAACGCCCTGAGTTCACTGAGGAACTCAGAGCCTTTTTCAGCGGCTCCGATATTTGCAAAGATTCAAATCCCATATATTCTCCGGCGTTACAGCTTATAAAAATCCGCCATGTTCACAACGAACACGGTCGCTCCGCCGATCGCCACCTGAACGGGCAGGGTGACGAAGCTCTCCGCATTGTAGGCGGGGGCGGCGCTCATGAGCTGAGTGCGTCTGGAGCAGTTTTCCCTGAGTATCTCCATGACATCGTCAACGCGGCTGTCCTCAACGCCTATGAGCAGGGTGACGTTGCCCGCGCTTAAAAAGCCGCCTGTTGTCGACAGCTTTGTTGCGTCAAAGCCGACCTTTGTCAGCTCGCTTAATACGTCGTACGAGTCGTCGTTGCTGATTATCGCAATGATGAGTTTCATCGGAAAGGCTCCTTTCTGTTTTACTTGCATATCTTACTCAATAATATTATAAAACATCTTCGGCTATTTTACAACTTTTATATTGAAAATACCGTATCTGCGAAGCGCCTCGATTTCCCTTTCGCCGAGTATCTCCCCCGGCATAGCGGCGGGAATGGCGGGCGGGCACGGGCAATACGCCTCGGCAGCCGTCCGTCCGAGGGCGAAATCGATATCAATATATTCGCATTCCGCGAGCAGCGCTTCGCGCGGTGTCATGGCGGTCTGCGGCAAAAATGCGTTGACCCCCGCAGGCTTTTTGCCGCTCGGCTCGGCTTTTGAAAATATCGATTTCAGTGCTTCGTCGAGCCTGTCGAAGTCCCTGTCCGTGTTCATGACGGAGGGGATGAGAATTATCTTTCCGAGTCCCGCATATTCGGGCTCGATTCCGTGCCCGCGCAGCAGCTCGCCGACATCCTCGCCGTCAAAGCCGAAACGCCGAACATCAAAGGCTATGCGCGTCGGGTCGCAGTCACCCTCGGGCAGAGCTAATCCCAACGAGCGGCAGAGCTCCGCGGTCCTTTGCACACGGCGGCTCAGGCGGACAAATTCGCCCGCGTTATTCTCCAGCCAATCACGCGCAAGGTCTAAGGATATCATTATCGGATAGGACGGGCTCGTCGAGCCGAAAAGAGCCATTGCGCGGCGTATCTCCGGCACAAAGCTTTCGTCGCCTATCTGAAGCCACGCGCCGCCCGTTAGGACAGGCAGAGTTTTATGCGCACTCTCCGCGCTCATCGAAGCGCCGAGGGCGAGCGGAGAGATATCCTTTTCCAAAAATTTAAGATGCGCTCCGTGGGCGCAGTCGACAAGCAGCGGCACGCCGAACTCGCGCGCTGTGTCCGCTATCGCGCCGATATCGGAGAGCACTCCGAAGTAGTCGGGCGATGTCAGATACACAGCCCTTGCGCCGGGCGTTTTTTCGAGCGCACGGCGGACATTTTCAGCCGTTATGCGCCCCGAGAACAGCTCTCCCGCGCTGCCGTCCGGCAGAACCCAGACGGGCTCTATGCCGAGCAGGGACATGGCGTTTATCGCGCTGCGGTGAACAACGCGCCCGCAGACGACCTTTCCGCCTCTCGGCGCGGCGGCTCTGAGCATGGCCTGGATGCAGAGCGTGCAGCCTCCGGCGCTCATAAACGTCGCCGCAGAGTCGAACAGCTTTTGCGCCTGCGCCTCCGCGAGAGCCGTTGCGCCCTCGCCGTCAAAGAGGCTGCCGGTGTCCGGTATCTCCGTTATATCAAAGTCCTGTATACTCCCGAGCGCGGAGAAATTCCCCTTGTGCGCGGGCATATGCATACTGACCTTTTGCTTTTTTACGTGCGCCTTAACGGCTTCGAAAAGCGGAGCAGACATTTTTCACCTCAAAGTTTCGCTTCGTTAAGCATTATTCCGCCGGGCACTATGTCTATCATGCCGTAGTGCCCGTCGCGTATGCTGCCGGGGTTCATTATATAGAGCCCGTCATCATATGCGGTAACACCCGAGTGGGTATGGCCGTATAATACTATGTCGGCACCCTCCTGCCTTGCGCGGCAAATAAGCTCGTCCGTGCCGTACTTGACGTGCTCGGCGTGGCCGTGGGTGCAGTAAATTTTCTTGCCGCCGAGAGTCACCACCCGCATGAGCGGCAGCTTTGAGGAAAAGTCGCAGTTGCCGGCGACTCTTATCATGCTCGGCAGGCTGCGGCAACAGCTCTCGAGCATTTCGATGTCGCTCTCTCCGTCGCCGAGAAAAATCAAAGCTTCCGCCTCGGGATGAGCTTCAACGGCATCGAGTATGCGCGAGGGCATACCGTGAGAATCGGAAATAACAAGTATCCGCATTGTTTCGCCCCGTTTTCGGACTTCAAGTCCGCATAATGACCGCACGCCGGCAGGTTCTATGCGCCGTATGCGTGCATAAGTTTATTATATATGAAAAAAGGTGGTTTTGCAATGAGCAATATTAACGGCAGCGGGAACATGACGCCCGAACAGCTTATGGCGCTCGCCGGCAGTCTCGGCGGCAAGGACTCCCACGACCCCGAAAAGGCGGCGGCCGCGCTGTCAAAGCAGCTGAGCGAGGAAAAGCGGCAGAGGCTAAACGAGGTTCTGAGCGACAAATCGGCTCTCGAAAAGCTGCTGCAAAGTCCGGAGGCACAGAGGCTGATGAAGAAATTCGGAGTAAACGGCAAGGGGTAAGCTATGGACAACATCGGCGACATACTCTCCTCTTTAAGCGACGACGACATGAAGACGCTCGGCGACGCGGCGCGCAGCCTGCTCGGCTCGGCGGAGCAGGAGCAGGAGGGCGGCGGGCAGGGCTTTTCTTTAGACCCGACCGCAATGGCGAAGATAGCGCAGATAATGGGCGCTCTGAACCGTCGCGACAGCCGCTGCGACCTCATAGCCGCTCTGCGTCCGCTTTTAAGCGAGCCGCGCCGCCGCAGAGCCGACGACGCCATGCAGCTGATAAAGCTCATTGACCTTTTGCCGATGATAGAGGAACTCGGGAGGAAATAGGTATGCCCGCATATACGGAAAACGAGCTGCGGCGAATGCGCGAGAGAGCTATAGCCAGCGCAAAGGAGATGCAAAAGCGCGCGGCCATAAAAGAAAGCGGCGCACAGTGCAAAAATCCCGAGCCGCCGAAAACACCGGAACCGCAGAAGCCGCAAAATCCGCCCGCGCCCCCCGTTGACGACGATAAGCTGCTTCTGCTTTCGCTTATTATAATCCTCGCGGCGGACGGCGCGGATATGCTGCTGATATTCGCTCTTATGTATATCCTGATGTAATTTCCCCGACATATTGAAAAAGCCTCCGTTTTAGGTTAGAATATGAGTAATATAATAAAACGGAGGAACGCATATGACATATTCATATAAAACTCACGGCACCTGCTCAAGGCGAATCGACTTTGATCTCGATGACGACAACACCGTTCACAATGTCCGCTTCACGGGCGGCTGCAACGGCAACCTCTCGGGCATATCCTCGATAGTCGAGGGCATGAACGCCGAGGACGTTATCGACAGGTTCGACGGCATACGCTGCGGCTTCAAGCAGACCTCGTGCCCCGATCAGTTCGCAACCGCACTTCGCAAGGCACTCGAAGAGAAAAACGGCAAATAACAAAACAGCAGGAGCGCATCGGATATCCGATGCGCTCCCGCCGTCATTTGGAAAGGCAATAACTATTTTGGAGGATAGTAATCGCAAGTGGTTGGTTATTTTGTGTAGTCGCTCTTGTAGTTCGTGTGCTTGGCGACGTGGTGCGGGCACGATGTCCAGAGCTGCTGCGCCTCGCCCATGAATTTCTCCGCAAGATCCACAATGGAGTGAAACGCCTTGTTTCTGTCCTTATCTGTCTGTTTGAGTACGGCATCGGCAGCGACGTAAAAAGCCGCTCTTCCGGTTTTGTGGGTTAAGAAAGCTACTTTTGACACTGTCCTTTCGCTGTAAATAAAACCGACAGACTTGGCAGAATTTGTAAGGAATAAGGGAAAAGATGGAAAAGAGGGACTGCCGCGTCCGTCGGTCTTTGGATATATTATAACAATCCCGGTTATTTTTTCACACGGTCAAAATTTCTGTTTTGTGCCAAAAAATCTCATCTTTCGGAAAGTGTCGTATTTTTGGACACTTCTCCGTTTTTGTCCCCAAAAAAAGGCTGCGAACCGCAGGAAACTCCCGCAGTTCGCAGTCTTTTAGGCTTCTGATTTTATTTTTTGAATATCTTCTTGTACCACGGAAGCGACTCGGTGGTGTCGGTCGCGGTTGTAGAGGTGCTGCTGCTTGAAGCAATAGGCGCAGTCTGATAGATGAACATGACGTTAGACTCGGTGCCGGGGGTCTTCTCGGTGTAGATATAGTAGGTCGTGCCGTAGGAGATCATAGCCTGGAGCTTCGCTATCAGGTCATCGGCATCCTCGGCGAGCACGCCGTACTTTTGAAGCTTGCCCGCATAGTCGCCGGAATCGATGCTGTCGATAAGGTCGTTGAGCTTCTGAACATTTTCCTTGCTCATAAGCTTTGCAAGCTCATCGATAACCTCCTGATTGTCCTCAACCGTCTTCTGTATCTTGGAGAGCTGCTCGAGGGTCTGAGGCAGGTTATCTATGGCCTTTTTGACCTCGGGGTCGGACATATCCTTTGAGAACTCCTGAATAAGAGGCAGGACATCGTTCATGTTCTCTGCTATCTCGGGCAGGTTCTTGAAGAACTTCTGGAGCACGGGGTTGTTGAGCAGGGCTACGACTTCCTTGAGCTCATCGGGATCGAGGCTGTCAAAGAGCTTTTTGAACTTCGCAATGTTCTCTTCGGTCATATACTTGGGCAGTATCTCAAAAAGAACGCGGTTGTTCTGATAGAGCTCGACTGCCTCGTTAATGGTGCTGACAAGCTCGTTTATCTTCGTCTTGTCGGTCATAAGGCTCGTGATAACCTTATTGGGATCCATTGAGTTGAGCGCCTTTTCAAGCTCCTTGAGCTGGCCGAGAGTGGTCTGGAGGTCATCTAGGCTGTCGGGCATCTTGAACTCCGTGCCGAGCATGGACAGCGGTACGGCCGCAAAGTACATATTGCCGAGCGAAAAGTTCTCGACGTACGCCGAAAGGGTGAACTCCGTGGCGAAGTTCAAATCCTCTATATTGAGCTTGTCGAGGCCGAGGGTCTCGTTGATTCCGGGCATACTGACGACGAGTGCTATCTGCTTTGTGCCGTCGCCGATGAGCTTGCCGTTTGTCAGGGTCATATTCCGGAACTGACCCTCGGGCAGAACCATGCCGCCCACTACTGCAATGGGGTTGTAGATTTTAACGTCCTTGCCGTTTATCTTCTGGGTCTTATAAAGATTGTTTTCAACGGATATCTTTATCTCGACCTTGCCGCTCTTGCCGGAAATCTTCTTGGCGGACATCTCTTTGCCGTCGAGGAAATATTTGATGTCTATCTTTACGGGCAGTTCCTTATTGCTCTTGCCGCTGTAATAGAGGTCGGTGGTGTCCATATGCCAGGTGATTCCGCCGTTTTCGCTGACGGGCTTTATATTGCTCTTGACATTGGTTATATTCTTCAGCGAGCTTGTGTCGCTGACCTTGACCTGACCCTTGTCGGTGTGGAGCCAGTCGGTGACGGTTATATCCTTGACCTTTCCGCCGTTGTCCATGTTGACATAGACGGTCTCGCTCTTTTTGACGGAGCCGGGGGTGTCGGTATAGTATACGGGCGCAGACTGCTCGTCGCCGGATGCCGAAGTGGTGTCGCCGTTATCGCCTGTGCTCTTGCAGGCGCCCATGGTGAGTATGCTCGCCGCGAGGGTGAGGCAAAGCGCCGATTTGAGAATAAAGTTTTTCTTCATTTTTATTGCCCTCCTTATTCAAGCCTTGGCCTTGCGGCTCTTGCGCTCCTTTTTAACGCGGGGAGCACGCCAGCCGACGGATGTTTTATTGATAATGCCTTCGCAGATTGTGAGTATGCCGGGGAGCATAACCATAATGACGAATGCACTGATAACGGAGCCTCTTGCGAGCATGAGGCACACGCCCTTGACTATATCGATATCGCAGATGCAGTAGACTCCGAATGTTGCGCTGAAGAACACGAGTGCGCTCTGGAAGATAGATTTGCTCGACTCCTGCGCGGCTGTTTTGATAGCCTTGAGCTTATCGCCGCTCTTCTGAAGCTCTTCTCTGAATCTCGTGGTCATGAGTATCGCGTAGTCGACCGTTGCGCCCAGCTGCACGCAGCTTATAATGGTCGGCGCTATGAAGCATATCGTCGTACCCGTCAGAGTCGAGATGCTGATGTTGACCCAAATGGCAAGCTCTATGGACGCTACAAGTATCAGCGGTATCGTCAGAGACTTGAATACTATCGCAACAAGGATGAATATTGCAAGCATTGATATGGCTCCGGTGACTATGAAGTCCTTCTCGGCAACCGATATCAAATCCTTTGTCAAAACACCTTCTCCCGTCAGTATTCCGCCCTCGTCGTATTTCTTGACTATCGAGGTTATTTTATCTATCTGCGCATTCTCCTCGTCGGTTGCCGCCGAGTAGGAGGAGTTGAGCATCATGAGCTGCTTTCCGTCCTGGACGCATATCTCCTTTATGGAATCGGGGAGCATGGCGTTGGGAATTGCCGTGCCGATGAAGCTGTTGAGTGAGAGGACATTGGTGACGCCCTCGACCTCGTTCAGCTCGCTCGTCAGAGCGTTTATATTTGCCTCGCTTATCTTGTCGTCAAGGATGATGAAGTGGGTCGTCGCCATGTTGAAATCCTTCTTCATCGTGTTGAGCGCGGATATCGAGGGCAGATCCTGCGGTATCGCCTTATCCATATTGTAATACTTCTTGACGTTGTTCTGCAGGAAATAGGCGGGGATAAAGAGCACCAAGAAGATTATCGCCATGACTCTTCTGTGCTTTATCGCAAAGTCGCTCAGCTTGTTGAACTTCGGCGCGAGGCTCTTGTGGCGCGTCTTTTCGATAACCTTGTCGAGCATGAGTATCAGCGCGGGCAGGAAGGTGACGACGGTTATAACGCCGAGGATAACGCCCTTCGCCATGACAAGGCCCATGTCCTTGCCGAGCGTGAAGCTCATGAAGCACAGCGCAAGGAAGCCGAAAACGGTGGTCAGCGAGCTGCCCATGAGGGAGGTAAAAGTCGAGTCTATCGCCGCCGCCATAGCGCCTCTGTTTGTGTCGTGGCGCTTCTTCTCCTCCTCGAATCTGTCCATGAGGAAGACCGAGTAGTCGACCGTGACGCCGAGCTGCAGGATAGCGGCGATACTCTTTGTTATGAATGATATCTCGCCGAAGATTATATTCGTGCCCATGTTATATATGACTGCGGTTCCCAGCGCCGCAAGCAGCACGAACGGGAGCACCCACGAGGTCATCGTAAACGACAGGGCTATGAGCGCTAAGGCGATGGCTATCACAACATAGAGCGGAGCCTGGCTGTTTGTCAGGTCTTTGGTATCGACGGTTATCGCCGAAAGACCGCTCAGGAGCATATTCTTGTTCATTATCTTGCGTATGGAGGCTATTGCGTCCATAGTTATCTGGGAGGAGCCGGAGTTCGCATACTGAACCATTATCAGCGTCGAGCTGCCGTCCTGCGAATAGAACACATTGGTGAGCACCTCGGGAAGTATCTCCTTGGGGATAGTCACATCCGCTATGTCGGTAGCGCCGATAACATTGCTGACGCCCTTGACCTTGCGTATCTGCTCCTCAAGCTTTTGGATATCCTTGGGCTCCGTGTCCTTGACTATAATGAACGAACTTGCCGAGTTGTGGAAAGTCTCGTCGAGTATCTGTTCGCCCTGCACGGACTCGAGATTTTCAGGCAGATATGACAGTATGTCATAATTGACGCCCGTCAGAAAATATCCGATTATTGACGGGATTATCAGTATAAGGCAAACTATCAGAACAGTTTTGGGATGATAAGCTATCCACTTGGCTAACTTTTTAGATATCATAATCCCTCTCCTCCTTATTGGCTAAAAGTTTATTGACAAGACGCTGCATACCGTGCTTTATCTCGTCGAGCTTATACGGCTCGCCGTGAACCGCACCGTCGCAGCTTACGGATGTGAGCATCGAAACCAACATATATATGTTCATCTCGCTCTCATATTCGGTGTAGCCGTGCGCAAGAAAAAGCTTTACAAGGCTGCCGTAAGCGTCCTTGAGCTCGGCCTCCCTGCCCTTGAGCATCATGCGGTAGCAGGAGGACACGCGATCTCTGACAAGCGGCAAAAACGCTTTGTTCTCCTCGATATACACAAAGACGTTATCGAGAAAGGTATTCACCCGCTCCGCGTCGTCCGTCTGCCGCCCCGCAAAATGCTGCCGCGTTTTAAAGAGCGCGGAATTGACGCATTCGGCGAGCTTTTTCAAAAAGAGCTGATCCATAAGCTCGTATTTATCTTTGAAATAGAGATAAAACGTACCCTTTGCAACGCCTGCCAGCTTGACGACCTCGTCTATCGTCGGGGGCTTGAGCGCACTGCCGCTCGTAAAGAGCGAATGCGCGGCATCCATAAGCTTCGAGCGCTTCTCGTTCTTGTTTTCCTCAACCGTCGGCATAGGCTCGCCTCCTTACTGACTGCCGGTCACTTTCTTTTGCGTGTGATACTTTACTACAAAAATGACTGTTAGTCAATCGAAAAAAGCAAATTTTAATTTTTTGTTCACAAATCTCTACTTCTTGATTATTATGTCCAAAATCTCAGGGGTGTTTTTGTGCAATTTGCATGGAGATTCGACCGTTTCCGCACCCCAACAGGCTCGGCGTGGATTTTCTGCTCAAAATAAAAACGCCGCGCGGCAAAAGCTTTTCGGCTTTCGCTGCGCGGCGGCAGGCTGTTTTTTATGTGTTTTATTTGTCAAAGAAAACGACCTTGTTCTCGGTTCCGCTCTCGAATATCGCGTCAACGAGCTTGAGCAGTCTGCGCTGCTGGTCGTGGGTTATAAGCTGTTTTTCTTCTCCGCGGAGAGTCGCAAAAACATTCTCGTAGAACTGCGTCCACCTCGAGTCGACCTCGGGCAGGCTGTAGCGCTTTATGGTATCGTCGGTTCTCGGAGCCATGGTCTTAGTCAGCCCCACGCCCGCAAGTATCGGCACCGCGTCGCGGTTCTCCCAATCGGAGACCTTGACTATCTCTCCGTTTACCTCCCAGTCGTTTATAACCGCCGAGCCGTTCTCGCCGAGTATATACCAGCGGGGAAGCTCTATAAAGTTGCTCGTAGTGACCTCGACATACATCGACAGGTCGCCCTCGAAGATGAGCGTGGCTCTGAAGCCGTCGTCGCACTCCTCGTTGGTGACGTTTGTGAGCTCCGCATAGACGGAGATGAGCTTTCTGCCCTCGCCGATGCACAGAGCCTGATCGAGCAGGTGGATGCCCCAATCGAGCACCATGCCGCCGCCGTGCACCTTCTGATTGCGCCAGTCGCCGGGGATGCCGCGAGAGCCCTGAACACGGGACTCGATACGGAACACCCGACCCAGCTCGTTGTCGTCAAGAATCTTTCTGACACACTTGTAGTCCGGGTCCCAGCGTCTGTTCTGGTGGACGGTGAAAAGCTTGCCGTATTTTTCGGACGCGGCTATCATCTCCTCGAGCTCTTCGCGGCTGAGCGCCACGGGCTTCTCGGAGATAACGTTCTTGCCTGCCGCCATGGCGGCTATGACTATCTCCTTATGCACGTCGTTGGGCGTTGCAACGGTGACAAGGTCAATTCTGTCGTCCGCAAGCAGCTCCTCGCGCGAGGAGAAGGCGTGAATACCGTCGGCCTCGGCTGCGGCGCATCTCTCGGGCTTGATATCATAGATGCCTATGAGCTCCGCGGTGTCCTTGAAATCCTTGACGCAGGTCGATGCGTGCCAGCTGCCCATTCCGCCGTAGCCTATAACGGCAAAACCTATCTTCTTACTTTTATCCATTGTTTTGTATACTCCCGATATAAAAATATTTCGCAAAAAAGCTTATCACACCCACCACATATCGCCGGTGTTCTGGGTTATAAGAACGTCCTTGAGGAAGTCGACTGCCTTTGAAAGGCCCTCGTCCTGGCTCATGAGGGAATCCTCATGCTCTATGCTGATAGCGTAGTCGTAGCCGACCATGCGCAGGTTGGAGATCATGTCCTTCCAATATGCGTAGTCGTTGCCGTAGCCGACGGAGCGGAATATCCACGAGCGGTGGATCTCGTCCGCATAGGGCTTAGTGTCGAGCACGCCGTTGACGGCGGTGTTATATTTGTCTATCTTCGTGTCCTTGGCGTGGAAATGGAAGATAGCGTCGCCGAGCGCTCTGATGCAGGCGATGGGATCCATGCCCTGCCAGATGAGATGGCTCGGGTCGAAGTTTGCGCCGAGCTCGGGGCCGACGGCCTCGCGTATTTTGAGCATACTCTCGGTGTTGTAGACGCAGAAGCCGGGATGAAGCTCGAAGGCTATCTTGTCAACGCCGTGTTCCTTGGCGAAGGCGACGGTCTTTGTCCAATAGGGAATGAGAACCTCGTTCCACTGCCACTCGAGTATCTCGGAGAAGTCATTCGGCCAGGGGCAGACGACCCAGTTGGGATATTTCGAATTTTCCGAGTCGCCGGGGCAGCCGGAGAAGGTGTTTATCTGATGAATGCCGAGCTTTTCGGCGAGAAGAATCGTGTTCTTTATCGTCCTGTCGAAGTCGGCTGCTATGGCCTTGTTCGGGTGGATGGGGTTGCCGTGACAGCTGAGCGCGCTTATTTCAAGGCCGCTGTCGGCGACGGTGGACTTAAAGGTGCTCAGAGCCGAGGGATCGGCGAGCAGGGTGTCGGGGTCGGCGTGGGAGTTGCCGGGATAGCCGCCGCAGCCTATCTCGACCATCTCAAGACCTTTGGATTTGAAATAACCGAGTGCCTCTTCGAGCGGAAGATTGCCTAAAAGGCAGGTGAATACGCCTAACTTCATTTTTTATCTCTCCTTTAAAAATCAGATGATGGATTTAAGATATTTTATGCTCCTGCCGATGTCGTCAAGACCGTTCGGCACGGGGTCATCGTTTTCAACTATCAGCCATTCCAAGCCTATCTCCTTTGCGGCGCGGACAACCTCGCGGATATCGCACTCGCCCTCGCCGAGAGCCTTGGGAGTGTGGCCTATTCCGTCCTTGACATGGAGCTGAGCTATCCTGTCGCGGTTTTCGGTGATGAGCTTGTAGTTATCCCGGCCGGCAACGAAGCTCCAATAGGTGTCTATCTCGAGATGAGCGGCTTTCTTCAGCTCGTCAAACGGGATAACGCCGTCGGAAATCGGCTCGAACTCCGAGCAGTGGTTGTGATAATAGACGCTCATACCGATTTTTGCCGCCCGCTCGTCCGCCGCTTTCAGCTCGGCGCAGGTCGCCTTGAGCTCCTCGGGAGTCTCGTGGTCGGCGCCGCCCATGCCCATGGTTTTCATGCCGAGAGTGCGGCAAAACGCCGCTGTTTCGTCGAAGTTTTCGGGCGAGTAGCTCTCAATGGCGATGTGCGTACCGACGGCGACGAGCCCGGCGGAGTCGAGCGCCGCGCGCAGAGTCTCCGCGTCAACGCCGAAATACCCGGCAAATTCAACGCCGTCATAGCCGAGAGCCTTTATCTTCGGGAGAATGGCAAGAAGCTCCTCGCCGCTGCCCTTTATAATGTCTCGAAGGCTGTAAAGCTGAACTGCAATTTTCATATTTTTCACTCCTGTCGGGGATTAATTTAAAGGTCGATTATCGCCGCACACAAACCGCCGCAGAAATACGCAAAGAAGCAAAAGGTGTGCTGTGTGCACGATATGACACAACGCATTTTGAGTAAGATTGCGTGCAGTGTGAGTTTTTTGCGACTGCCGCGTATCGAGATACGCAAAGGAGCAAAAGGCTCGCAATGTGCGTGATATTACTCAAAATAAAAAGGTTTGCCTTGTTTGGCAGATTCATATATTCCTTCGAGTATCTGCGTTACAACGAGTGCCTGCTCCGGCTTGGTGCTGACCTCGGTGTCGTTGATGATAGCATCGATAAAGGCACAGGCTTCAAGCTCGGAGGGGTCGTCGGTCGCGCCCTCGAAGAATGCGGCTCCGCCGGCCTCAAAGTTCGGAGTCTCGATGCACTGGCGACCGTACTTGACATAGTTCAAGTGAAGTCCGCCGCGCATATCCGCGCCCGCCTTGTCGCCGCAGAGATATGTGACGGCCTCGTTGGGGTCGGCAATATTGAGAGCCCAGCTCGCTTCGACGGAGATAGTCGCGCCGTTTTCCATGGTAACAAAACCGAAGGCCGAATCCTCGACGGTGTACTGCGCGGGATCCCATTCGCCCCATGCGTTGCCGGAGCGCTTCTGATCCCCGAGCTTCTTGTAGACGTTGCCGACTACCATCTTGGGCTTGTAGTTGTTCATCATCCAAAGGGTGAGGTCGAGCGCGTGGGTGCCGATATCGATAAGCGGACCGCCGCCCTGCTCATACTCGTTGAGGAAAACGCCCCAGGTCGGAACCGCTCTGCGGCGCAGGGCGATGGCGCGGCCGTAATAAATATCGCCGAGGTCGCCGTTGTCGCACGCCTCCTTGAGATAGAGCGAATCAGCTCTCCAGCGCTGCTGATAGCCGATAGTCAGCTTCTTGCCGGTGCGCTGTGCGGTCTCATACATTTTCTTTGCCTCGGCATAGGTCTTTGCCATGGGCTTTTCGCACATAACGTGCTTGCCCGCCTCAAGCGCATCCACCGTTATAAACGAATGCGAGCGGTTGGGGGTGCAGACATGGACGCTCTCTATGCTCTCGTCCTCGAGCAGCGCTCTGTAATCGGTATAGACCTTTGCGCCCTCGACGCCGAACTCCTTCGCGGCCTTTACCGCTCTCTCCTCGATGATATCGCAGAAAGCGACCATCTCGGCCTCTTCGATCTTTTTAAGTGCGGGCATATGCTTGCCGTTGGCGATGCCGCCGCAGCCGATAATGCCTATTCTTACCTTTCTTTCCATATTGCCTCTCCTGTCCTTTATTCCGTATATTTAAGGTATATTAATATATCCCTTCTTTATCAGTTTAATTATAAACAATTGGATAAATAGTTCAAGGATAACCGCCGATTCTTTCGCCGCGAGAATGACGAAATTTCAGCCGCATATTTGGGCAAAGTACACAAAAGACAAAAAACACTTTCCGGGAAAATGTCGCACGGGGCTAAACTCTTAACAAAAACAATTTTGATTATTAAGACTCTGTTCACAGGGGCTTAACAAAACTCGGGTATCATATAGTTGCACACAAGGGCAGGGAGCCGCACCCTGCAGTGTGCGGTGCCTGAGTTCGTCAGGCATCACCCCTCCTCAAACCAGATGCTAAAAGTTGCATCGAACCCCTCATTACGAAAGGGCGCTCGCCGAAAGGCGGGCGTCTTTTCGTTTTTATTTTTCATAAATTTTGCCTTGCGCATAAAGCGCGGCGGCACGGTCAAAAATAGGAATGAAAAAACACCGTGACACCGCACGCGGAGAAACGAGGCAGATATGATAGACAATTCATTCAACAAAAAGGGCTTTTTAAAATCAAAAGGAATATACGTCCTCGCGGCGCTGTGCATTCTTGCGGCGGGCGCGGGAGTCTGGGGCGCCGTGCACGTATCCAAAGCGCCGGGCAAGGTCGACACCTCCGAGCAGTCCTCAAGGCAATACAATATAGACTATCTCGTCCCGTCGGAGACGCCGACGCAGGCGAACAACCCCGTAAAGAACGTCCCCGACGACAGAACCACCGCACCCGCACAGACGACAAAGGAGGACGACGGCAAAAATACGCCCTACACCGGCAGCTATGCCCTCCCCATGGGCACGGACATCCGCAAGGATTACAGCGCGGACGAGATGGTGAAGAACAAGACTACGAACGACTGGAGAGTTCACAACGGCATCGATTTCGGCGGCGCAAAGGGCAACGACGTTATCGCCATACAAAACGGGCGCGTCACCAAAGTCTATTCCGACCCGCTCTGGGGCAACGTGGTTGAGATAGACCACGGAAAGGGGCTTGTGGCGCGGTACTGCGGGCTTGCGGACAAAAATCTGCCCAAGGAGGGCGACGAGGTGGAGCAGTTTGACTGCATAGGCACTTTGGGCACCGTCCCCGTCGAGGCGGCGGACGGGACGCACCTGCACTTCACCGTGGCCGTAAACGGCAAGACGGCAGACCCGCTCGAGGTGATGAACAAATTGGGCTCGGGCGACAGTCAAAAGACGAAAGCGGATTCGGGCGAATGAGTGCCCGACGCAATCAGCGGCAGCGGGGCGCCGCAGCCACCGACTCTATAATTAACAGCAATTCAAAAATCGACATTATTCTTATGCTCATTCTGCCGGGTCTGCGAATAAACGCAGATCCGGTTTGTCTATTCTAACTCAAAAATACATATAAAAATTATCTCATTTGCTCATTGATTTTTGGTCATATTAGTTATATAATAGTCACGCCTAAGACATATTTCACTCGCACAGAGTAGAGAAAGGATTGAAACGAGTCATGAGTAAGAAAATCAAGGCTTTGCTCGCCGTTGTGCTCTGCGCGGCGATGCTTATAGCCGCGGCGTCGCCCGCTTTTGCGGCAGTCGACAACAACGGTGTTCTGCGCTTCAACAAGGACGGAAAGCTCAAGATAATGCAGATTTCCGACACGCAGGATATCGACATACCGAGAGAAGCCATGATAATGTTCATGGAAAAAGCTCTCGACGCAGAGAAGCCCGACCTCGTCGTATTTACAGGCGACCAGATAGCGGGCGGCAAAATCAAGACCGCAGAGGGCGTCTATGCCGGAATAAAGACAATACTCAAGCCCGTTACGGACAGAGGCATCCCCTTCACCTTCGTTTTCGGCAACCACGATACCGATGAGGGCTGCCCCGTCAGCCGCGACGAGCAGCTTGCCTATTATCAGACGCTCCCCGGCTGCCTCGCATATGACGCAGACCCCGAGCTTTACGGCAGCGGCACGCACAACCTGCCCATCTACGCCTCCAAGGGAAACGACATAAAGTTCAACCTTTGGCTCTTTGATTCGAACGACTATGACAGAGAAAACGGCGGCTACGACTATGTCCATCAGGATCAGATAGACTGGTATGTAAAAACCAGCGAGGAGCTCGAGAAAAAGGCGGGTCATCCCGTTCCCTCCATCGCGTTCCAGCATATTATAGTTCCCGAGGTTGCGGAGCTTCTCGTTGACTCCCCGTTCAAGGGCGAGACCGCGATAACCAAGAAGCTCAACGGACAGAACAAACTCCTCATGCTCAAGCCCGGCAAAACCACCGGCACGATGCTCGAGTTCCCCTGCCCGTCGAACACCAATTCCGGCCAGTTTGCGGCATGGAAATCGCGCGGCGACGTCATTGCGGCGTCCTTCGGCCATGACCACATCAACAACTTCATCGGCAACGTTGACGGCATCGACCTTGTCATGTGCCCCGGCATCACCTTCGAGTCCTACGGCAGATACATATCGAGAGCCGTTCGTATCTTCGAGCTTGACGAAAACGATCCGTGGAGCTACAACACTCACCTCTACAAGTACACCGACGCTTTCGGCTGGGGTCTTTACAGCTGGTACATCGGCGCGAAGTACGGCAAGTCGCCCGCCATGTGGATTCCGATAATCCTCACCGCAGTGCTCGGCGTTGCAGCCGGAGTCGGAACTGTCGTTCTGATGAACAACATCATCATCGGTGCAACGGTCACGGCGGGAGTTATAGCGCTGATTTATTTCATAACGCATTCTCAGCAATAACGCCGTAATAATTTAAACAGACAGTCCCCCGCGGATATTCTCTGCGGGGGATTCTTTCATCGCGGTTCTGCGCACCTTAAAATTTCTTTGGTGCAAATACACAAATTGAATTGTGTATTTTTGTAATTTGTAACAAAAATGTATAATGTTCTCGCAAGATATTATAATGTTGGCAATTTGTGTTAGCATTGTGTTACGATAAGTTCTCAGCTAAAACTTTTATAAAAAATATCATTTCTGCAAAGGAGGAGATTCCGACGGTTTAGTTTACGGAAGCAAAACATATAGAACGCATGATTAGAACACATAATATAATAACACAGAAGGAGACTCGGTGTTATGAAAAGATTGATAAGCTTAGCTCTTTGCCTCGTCCTTATGCTGTCCCTCGCCGCCTGCGGCTCGAACAAAATGCGCTCCGATTACATATTGAATTTCGACACAGGCGACTCCTACGCCTTTACAAGCAAATATCCGGATTTTCATGTATTTCGCGGCGACATAAAGCTCAAAAGTAAATACGGGGATGTTTCGATAACCCTTTGCTATTACAACGACTTGGGATTCAACATAACATACTCCCTCAAAACGACAACGGCTCAAGCCGATAAAATCGAGGCAATGGCAAACGACGAAAATCACAGCCTGTATGCCAAAGTAACTCTCGGCAAAAAAGAATTGCCTATAGACGGCTACGGGTATTTTATTCGCGAGAGGGGCGCTCCTTATCCTTATCCCAATCCCAACGGAGGTTCCGTCACATTTGACCTTAGCTCAAGCTACAGCTACACCAAAAGGGTAAAGGCGGACAAAATACACTTTGAGTTTCTTGATGTTTCAACGGATATTCCGCTCTCCACAGTCAAGGGAGAACCCATTGACTCCGAGCGCGGTCAGGAATACTTAGAGCAGATGACCTCGACATATGTGGTAACGCAGTCGTGGAACAAGTGACTCTCTGCCGAAAATATAAACCGAATAGATAATATAATAAAGCAGTCCCCCGCGGAACGAATCTGCGGGGGGATTCTTTCATCGCGGTTCTGCGCGTCTCAAAATTTCTTTGGTGCAGATACACAAATTGAATTGTGTATTTTTGTAATTTGCAACAAAAATGTGTGATACTTCTTTAAGCCAATTAAATCAGTTGCTTTTTAAGTTACTATATTCCCGTAACACATTCCAATTTTTTATTTGATATGGGTTATAATAATTGGAAAGGAGGCTTTTATTGCTTTTTATACGAATTTGTGCTTGATCAAATTTAACGCTCCGCTAAGGTGGTTTTACTATGAAAAAACAGTCCGCCGTCAAGATAATCCTTTATATACTCTACATTCTGAGCGGCGCATATACCGCTTTCGGTATTTTCAAATATTCATACCCGCCCACCGCGGTTCGCGAGGCCGTGACGGGCTTTTTCGGCAAACTCGGCGTGGATATCGGGGTTACCGGCTCCGAAATAATATACCACTTCTTTTGTCTTGCCTTTGCTGCCGCATCGGTGCTCGCACTTTTTTTCCTGCTCAGAAAAGAAGCCGAAACAAAAGGAATGTTTATCTCAGGTGCAGTCGTTCTGCTGTTTATGGTGCTGTATTTATTGAGTTACCTTATAACAAACAAATATATGCACATCTTTGAGTTTATAGGATATGTAATTTCATATCTCACTTTCGCCGTAATCTGCGGGAGAAAGGTATTTAAAAGAAGCGATAAATAAATCCAAATATTAAACGCGCCGCCGCAGATATTCTCTGCGAGGGCGCTTTTTTCATCGCGGTTCTGCGCGTCTCAAAATTTCTTTGGTGCAAATACACAAATTGAATTGTGTATTTTTGTAATTTGCAACAAAAATGTATAATGTTCTCGTAAGATATTATGATGTTGGCAATTTGTGTTAGCATTGTGTTGCGATAAGTTCTCAGCTAAAACTTTTATAAAAAATATCATTTCTGCAAAGGAGGAGATTCCGACGGTTTAGTTTACGGAAGCAAAACATATAGAACGCATGATATCGCTAAAAGCTATATTTATCACGGAACGGTTTATGGCAAAAACAACACAGGAGGTACAGCCGCCTGACGGCTGAATGCAATTATGGATGCATTAGATGCGGTACTTTTGATTGTAATTTTTCTGTTTTGCGAATGGCTGGATTTTGAACTTTCGGGACTTCTTGACGGCTTTAATCCTCACCTCGCTTTGGCTGCTCTCATCTTCGCAAGTGTCGTAATGATACTCAAAAAGCTGAGTCCCCTGCTCAAGCAGACAAAGGATAATCCTTCCGAAAAAAGCAAACCAAACGACAACACGGAAAACGATAATAAACCCGAAGAAAAGTAAACATAAATAGTGCAGCGCCGCCGCAGAGAATATCTGCGGCGGCGCTGTTGTTTGTGATGTTTGTTTTATTTCGCCTTTTCAAGCTCGCTTGCGGGGATTATTGCACCCTCGCCGGCGTTGAAGCGAATCGTGACAGTGTCGTTTCTGTTGAGGATAACGGCGGTTGTCGACTTGGAAGCGGCTATCGAATAATAGACGTCGCCGCCCTCGAGCTTGATATAATAATATGTCTCGCCCGAGATGACCTGGGTGCGGATATCGGCTATCTTGCCGTTGACGGTCTGCACCTTCGGCTCGGAGCCGCCCTGTGCGTCGGGATTATCCGCAGGGTCAACTACCTGGTTCGCGTCGATATCGACATTGATACCGTTCGCCTTGAGCTGGGCGACATACTTTGCAAGGCACTCGGCAAGGGTCTTGCCGTAGACCTTTATCTTCGTGTACTGCTTGACGTTGATGAGCGCGTAGCTCTGAATGATCTGAGAGCCGTCGTCTCTGACGTCCTTGAGAGCCATGAAGTAGGTCGGCTCGCCGTCGATATTGAGCAGCAGCGGGAACGTTGCCGTGTAGCCTGCCGCCTTTATCTCATCAAGACCCTCTGCGGAAGCCTGCGCCGACTGCTCCTTTGCGCCAGCGACCGAATAATAGACGGCCTCTTTGGTGCGCTGATTTATCATAATAAAGCCGGTTATCGACTGGTCGTTGGTGACGGAGGTAACGCCCGTGTACATATAGACATCGTCATTCTGGGCGATGTAGCTGTAATCCTCGGTGGTGACGTAGACATCCTCCTGACCGAGAATCGAGTTCCAGAAGCCCTTCTGATATCTGCCGTAGTAATTGTACTGCTCAACAAGAAGGTCGGAGTCATAGACTCTGTCGATCCACTGATACTTGGCATCGCTCTTGACCGTCTCTATCGGCACATATTCGCACTTGCCGTCAATTGCGTTGACGATAACGATTCCCTTGACGTCGGTTCCGCCGAACAGGCCGATGGTCTTATCGACTCTCGCGCAGATCCAATAGGGATTGCCCTCATCGTCGATTTCAAACGAGCTCGAGCCGAACATATAGGTCGGATACTTCATTCTCAGATGGCGCTTGAGAAGTCTGCCGAAGTGCTCGGCGGGCGAATACTTGATGCCCGAATCGAGCTCCTTGAGGGTGGTGACTTCGTTCGCCATGTCTATAATGATATAGCCGGGCAGACCCTCGGTGCGGTTTGTGAGCCACTTGATGATATTGGAATACTGGAGCGGAACAACCCTGACGGGCGTGCCCTTGTAGTTTATCTGCGTGTAGAGCGGATAGACCGAGAACTGCGAGACATAGCCCTTTTCCGCCAGCTTACCGAGCGCTCTGGGCGCAAGAGTGGCCGCAACGCCCTCGTCAAGCTTCGGGATGTTGCTGAAGGACTCCGCGTCCTGCTTGTCTATCTCATCGGCGAAGTTGCTGTCGGTGCGGACATCGATTATCCTGCTGTAAGCCGAGGCTCTGAAGAACGGGCACGAGACGAGATAGCCTATGCCCACCGTAAGCGCGATAACGCCGACAATAACGCCGGGGACTATCAGCTGACGCTTGAAATACGGCATATATTCGGGTCTTTTGAACACGTTCGTGAACAGCGCCGAAAACAGCGCATAGGACGCGACGATTATCGCAAGAAAACCGTAGAACTCATATGCCTTGAAGTTGAGGGGCGGCAGCATTATATAAAATGCAATGGCCGCGGTTACCAGCGAGCAAAGCACGCTCAAAACTATCTTGAGCGCCGCTTTATCGGGAGGTATCACTATCTCCTTGGGGCCGCCTTTTTTTGAAAAATCCACTTTAATGGGATCCATTGATTCATCTCCTTTTAATAAAAGTGTTACATTGAATCATTATACAGTATTATTGACATAAATACAAGAACTATTTTCACTCATTCCGTCTTTTTGCATAAATCGACAATATTATTCCCTTTAGCTTTGACTTTAACCGCTGTAAATGGTATTATTAGGTTAATCTTTGTCCGATTTTTTCAAGAGGAGGAAATCACAATGTACCCTGATTTTTTTGACAGCGCCAAGCTCGTCGCACAGTATGACCCGGAAGTGGCGGATGCCATGGATCTCGAGCTCGGCAGGCAGAGACGCAACATCGAGCTTATCGCCTCGGAGAACTTCGTCTCCCCCGCCGTTATGGCGGCAATGGGCAGCGTGCTGACCAACAAATACGCCGAGGGTTATCCCGGCAAGCGTTATTACGGCGGCTGCGAATTCGTTGACATCGTTGAAAATCTCGCTATCGAGCGCGCAAAAAAGCTCTTCGGCGCGGACTGCGCCAATGTTCAGCCGCACTCGGGCGCGCAGGCTAACATGGCCGCTTATTCCGCGCTCATAAATCCCGGCGACACTGTCATGGGCATGAGCCTCGCCCACGGCGGACATCTGACCCACGGCTCGCCCGTCAACGCGAGCGGCAAGCTCTACAAGTTCGTGCCCTACGGCGTGAACGACGACGGCTACATCGACTATGACGAGCTTGAAAAGACCGCCAAGGAGGTCTGCCCGAAGCTTATCGTCGCGGGCGCATCCGCTTATCCGCGTGTTATCGACTTCGAGCGCATCGGCGCTATAGCAAAATCGGTCGGCGCATATTTCATGGTAGACATGGCTCACATCGCGGGACTCGTCGCGGCGGGACTTCATCCCTCGCCCGTGCCCTATGCCGACGTTGTCACAACAACCACGCACAAGACCCTCAGAGGCCCCCGCGGCGGACTCATACTCTCCAAGGCTGAGCTCGGCGCAGCTATAAACAAGGCTATTTTCCCCGGCAACCAGGGCGGTCCGCTCATGCACGTTATCGCGGGTAAGGCCGTCTGCTTCGGCGAAGCTCTCAAGCCCGAGTTCAAGGACTATCAGCAGAGACTTCTCAACAACTCCAAGGCTCTTGCAGAGTCTCTTGCAAAGCGCGGAGTCAACCTCGTCTCCGGCGGCACCGACAACCACCTCATGCTCCTCGACCTGCGCTCGCTCGGCGTAACGGGCAAGGATCTCGAGAAGAGACTTGACGAAGTCAACATCACGGCGAACAAGAACGCCATACCCAACGACCCCGAGACCCCGTTTGTCACAAGCGGTCTGCGCCTCGGAACGGCGGCCGCCACGACAAGAGGTCTTGACGAGAGCGACATGGACAAAATCGCAGAGTTCGTCTACCTCGCGGCAACGGACTTCGAAAACAGCGCGGACGCTATCCGCGCGGGAGTCGCCGCAATTTGCGCAGCGCATCCGCTCTACGAATAAAAAAAACCGAATACACAAGAACGGCGCGACAGCAAAAGTCGCGTCGTTTTGCTTTTGTGTCAGCGGCTCTCCGATACGTTGTTCGTTCCTTTTCAATCTCCGAAAAATATGATAATATAAAAACATAAATCAGTGCGTTACCCAAAGCACCTTTTTGTTGTCTTTAAGAGTGAGCGGATGTCGTTGGAGAGGAGGTAATTATGGAGGACAAACTGCTTATTGACGGCTTGTTCGCCCGCGACGAGAGGAGCGTGGCGCGGCTCGAGGAAAAATATTCGGGCTACTGTTATACCGTGGCCTATGCCGTTGTGCGCTGCCGCGAGGACGCGCAGGAGTGCGTCGGCGACGCCATGCTCGGCGCGTGGAATTCTATTCCGCCGAACAGGCCGGAGAATCTCGGAGCATATGTCGGCAGGATAGCGAGAAACTCGGCGCTGAATATGCTCAAAGCCCGCCGCTCCAAAAAGCGCGGCGAAAAGAATGTCGCCCTTGCTCTCGATGAGCTGTCGGAGTGTATACCGAGTGCTGAGAATACCGAGCAGCAGGCGGACACCGTTCTGCTGCGCGAGGCGGTGAACGGATTTTTAGACTCTCTCGAGCGGGAGAGGCGAATAGTTTTTATTCAGCGCTACTGGTATATGCTCGGCATATCGGAGATAGCCGCCGAGCGCGGAATGACCGAGGGCGCGGTAAAAATGTCGCTCAAGCGAACAAGGGACAGCTTAAAGATTTTTCTTGAAAAGGAGGGCTTTACGGTATGAAAAAAGAAGATTTATTGAAGGCCGTAGGCGGCGCTGACGACAGGTTTATAGCCGAGGCCGCGCCGAAAAAAACAAATTTTAAGAACAGAGCGCCGCGCTATCCCATGCGCTTGATGACGGCGGCAGCGTGCCTCTGCATAGTCGCGGCGGTGTTCTTCGGCTATTGGCTGATAAGCCCCGCCAGGCTGCAAAAGATATCACTCGGCACAGTGGGCTTTTCCGGCGAGGGAGCTGGCGCTCACACGCCTGTTGTGCGCGACATAAGCGAATACACGACGGGAAACCCGTGGAGCGCGGAGATGAAGCTGAAGCGTCTGCCCGTCTACAAAAACACGCAGTCGCTAAGCTATGACGAGCTGCTCTCGACCGTGCGCAAAACTGCCGAAAAATCAGGCGCGCAGATAAAGTCGGTGACGCAGGAGAATCTCCCGGAATGCGAGTGGGTAGTCAGCGAAAATTCGCTCTACGCCGTCAGAGCCGAGACGGACATCGGGACGGTTTCCGCATATGTGACGGGCGATGTCAGTATAGTCTTTTACGAGCCCGTCGCCGGAGAGGGTACCGGGCGCGAGGCGGCCGAATATTTCCTCGGGAAGTACTCCGCGGTCACAGGGTTCAAAGATCCCGTGCTCTGCGTCATTCGGTACTTTGATACGAACGGCGAAGAGCGCTCGGAATACCGATGCTACGACAATGCGAGCGCCGCGCTCAAGCGGGTGGAGAACTATAATTTCGAGAGCGTGTATTTTGATATAAACGAAAACGACGAGCTTGAGTCAATAAGAATAAGCTCCGTTGACGGAGCAAAAAAGCTCGGGGACTATCCGGCGATATCGCTCGGGGAGGCGGAAAAATTGCTGCTCGGCGGAAAATATATCTCCGGCTCGGCGGACGGGATAAAGGACGGCAGGGTGACGCGCGAGAAAATAAAAAAGACCGAGCTCGTCTATTCGACCGACGCTATGGACAGCTGCTTCGTGCCGTATTACAGATTCTATGTTGAACTGGATCGCTCGCCCGTTCCCGGCCTTAAATGCTACGGTGAGTTCGATGTTCCCGCGATAAAAGGAGAGTATATTTCCGAATAAGCAAATATTTTCAGGGCTGTCCTCAGGGCGGCCCTGTTTTTTTATAATTTGTTTATTGGCTTGCGCGTCAAAAGGTGCTACAATTATATATTGATACAGCGAAGCGTTCGCGGAATGACTTCGTAAAAAATTCCCGAAAAAGCCGGAGACGGCGGGAGGAGTAGACGATGAAAAAAATAACAAACGGCAAAATCTTCGCCCTGTGCCTCGGAGATTTTGCGAGAGGACTCATCAACGGTATAATCACAACGTACCTGCTGACGTTCTTCATCCCCACGAACTCGAACACCACATTGCCGCAGTTCTTTGCGAAAGCCGCGCTGACCATGGCAATAATCCGCGGAATCGGCACCGTTATAGACGCCGTCACCGACCCGTGGGTCGCAAGCCTTTCGGACAACAGCAAGGCAAAGAGCGGCAGACGCATATCCTTTATGCGCTGGTCGGCCATACCCTACGGCCTGTTCTGCCTGCTTATCTTTTTCCCGCCCGTGTCGGGCTCGAGCATTATAAACGCCATATGGGTCGGCGTGATGCTCGCCCTCTATTACCTGTTCTCAACGCTCTATAATATCCCCTACAGCGCGCTGCAGGCCGAGGTAGTCGCGGAGCCGCGCAAGAGAGTTTTCCTCTATTCGATAGTGAGCCTGCTCTATGTCGTATCGTCGGCGATGGTGTTCTGCACCTCGATGATAAAGAGCTTGCTCATGGGAAACGGCGTCCCCGAGATATGGGCGCTTCGCATACCGTTCATCGTGTTCTGCGTGCTCGGCGGAATATCGGCGCTCATCCCGTCGTTCGTCATAAAGGAGAAGGACTATGTCGAGCCCAAGGAGTATCACCAGTCCATCTGGGGCGCTTTAAAGGCTACGGTCTCCTATCCGAACTTCGCCATAATCACAGTGGGATATCTCATTATGTGGATAGCGTTCACCTTCTTCAACACCGCCGAGGTCTATTACATAACCAATCTGCTGAGTCTCGGCGACGAATGGGTGACCTACGTCTCGGTCATCTCGATAGGAGTCGGCATAATGACCTATCCGCTCGTCAATATCCTGGCGCGCAAGGTCGGCAAAAAGCCGCTGCTGCTCGGCGCGTGCATAACCTATGTTCTGCTCTACTGCGCCATTTTCAACTACAAGCTCGTTATCGGCGCGATAGGCGCGAAGCCGTTTGCGATACTCATCGGCCTCGTCATAGCCATGCCGATAGCGATAACCAATATTATCCCCGCGTCTATCTTCGCGGATCTCGCGCAGTACGACTCGATAAAGACCGGTCAGAACAGAGCCGGTATGTTCTTCGCCGCGCGTAACTTTGCCAACAAGATGTGCCAGTCGATAGTCGTTATAGCGTGTTCGCTCCTGCTCGGCATGGGCGCGGACGGCACGGGCGCCGCAACGAGCAAGGGCGTTCGCAACACGGCGCTTGTGGCGATGATATTCGTCGCGGTGTCGGTCGTTGTCTATGTCTTCTATAACGACAAGGAGATAAGCGCCGCGATAAAGGCGCACAACGAGGCGCAGGAAAAAGAGAGCAAAAAAGCCTGATTTCGGCGCAAAGCAAGCAAACAAACATAAAATCAACCGCCCCCGATATCGGAGGCGGTTTTGTGTTTTATTTTATCTTTAATTCGGCAGCTGCTCGAGCGAGCGGAATTCATAGCCCTGATTTCGCGCCCAGTCGATTATATCGGCGAGGGCGGCGGCATTGTCGGGCGAGACGGAGTGGAGCAGTATGACTGCGCCCGGATGCAGGCGCGAGGTCACCGTGTCGAAAGCGTACTGCTTGCCCTTTGTGTCGTTGACATCCCAATCGGCGTAGGCCACCGACCAGAACACCGATTTATATCCGAGCGAGGAGACGAGGTCGAGCGACGACGCGGAATAAGAGCCCATAGGGAAGCGGAAATACGGCGAGGAATAGCCGAATTTTTCGCGCAGATAGTTGTCGCAGTTCTCTATCTCCGCCGCCATCTTCTCGCGGCTTATCTTCGAAAAATCCGGGTGGGTAGTCGAGTGGTTGCCGACTATGTGCCCCTCCTTTATCATCCTTGCGGTGAGTCCGGGTTCGGCCTTGATATTCGAAAGCGTGCAGAAAAACGCGGCGGGAACTTTCTTCTGCTTCAGTGTATCGAGCACGCTCGAGGTGTACCCGTTCTCCCAGCCGCAGTCGAAGGTGAGATAGAGCACCTTTTCTTTAGTCTTTGTGTCTATCGAGACGGCGTTAAAGCCGTTAGAGTCAAAATATTTCTGGGCGTTCGTCGAGTTCTGATGCGGCACGCCGTTTTTCGATACGCCGAAGCTGTATCCCACGGTAGCGGTCGAGAGTCCGCGCGTGTTCTGCGGGTCGGATACGGTGAACTTCGCTTTCGGCAGAGGGGAAAGCCCCGTATAAGTGCCGGTGCTCGGGTCAAGCTTGCCCTTCTCCGTCCTGCGCTGCGGCGCTGTCACGCGCTCCGCGGAGGTAGTTTTAGGTGCCTGCGTCGTCTGCGTTGCCTCGGTCGTCTGTGCAGGCTCGGTCGTTGTCTCGCCGCGAGTCTCCCCCGTCACGGGTGCATTGCCCTGGGTGGTGTCGTCATCGACTATCTTCGTTTTGCACGCGCACAGCGAGAGCAAAAGCGTCAGCGCGAGCGCAAGGCTTAAAAATCTTCGTCTCTTCATTTAACACAGTCCTTTCACAGATATTCGTGATTATTGTGTGCCGAAAAAGGCGATTTTAAAAGGCTGATGATATCAGACTTCAAAAAACATTTTATGTTTGTGCTATACCAATTTACATTATATCACAATAACCAATAAAATCAATCGGGAATCCCCAAAATTCGCTTTCTTTAGGGGGAGCGGTGCATTGACACCGGGCGGGCGATAATATATAATTAAGTGTATTTGATTTTTCGGAGGTGCGTTTAAGTATGGTCAGAGCAATTGTGGGTGCCAACTGGGGCGACGAGGGTAAAGGTAAAATTACCGATATGTTCGCGGCTCAGGCGGATATGGTCGTGCGTTTCCAGGGCGGCGCCAATGCGGGACATACGATAATCAACGACTACGGCAAGTTCGCGCTCCATCTTCTGCCGTCAGGCGTGTGCCAGCCCGGCACGGTCAACATCATAGGCAACGGCGTGGCTCTCGATATCGAGAAGCTCGTCAAAGAGATAGAGCACGTCACTTCGGCAGGCGTGCCGCAGCCCAACATCCTCGTTTCCGAGCGTGCGCAGATCATGATGCCTTATCATGTTATGCTCGACACCTATGAGGAGGAACGCCTCAAGGATAAAAAATTCGGCTCGACAAAGAGCGGCATAGCTCCGTTTTATTCGGACAAGTATGCGAAGATAGGCTTCCAGGTCTGCGAGCTGTTTGACGACGAGTATCTCAAAGAAAAGCTCGAGAGAGTCTGCGAAGTAAAGAATCTTCTGCTCGAGCACGTCTATCACAAGCCTGCGCTTGACGTTGACGAGCTGTTCGCGTATATGTTAAAGCTCCGCGAGCTGGTCAGACCCTATGTCGCGGACACCGGCAAAATTATCCGTCAGGCCGTCAGGGACGGCAAGAACATCCTGCTCGAGGGTCAGTTAGGCTCTCTGAAGGATCCCGATTTCGGCATCTATCCCATGGTCACATCGTCGTCTACCCTCGCGGGCTTCGGCGCTGTCGGCGCAGGCATCGCGCCCTATGAAATAAAGGAGATAATCACCGTCACCAAGGCTTATTCGAGCGCCGTCGGAGCAGGCGAATTCGTCAGCGAGATATTCGGCGAAGAGGCAGACAAGATGAGAAACCACGGCGGCGACGCCGGAGAATACGGAGCGACGACCGGCAGACCGCGCCGCATGGGCTGGTTTGACTGCGTCGCTACCCGCTACGGCTGCGAGGCTCAGGGCGCAACCGCAGTAGCGCTCACAGCTCTCGACTGCCTGTCCTATCTCGACGAGATAAAGCTCTGCGTCGGCTATGAGATAGACAGCGAGGTTACAAAGGATTTCCCCGTCACCCCGCTGCTTAAAAAGGCAAAGCCCGTCTATGCCACACTGCCCGGATTCAAGTGCGATATCCGCGGCATAAGAGATTTTGACAAGCTTCCCAAGGAGGCCCGCGACTATGTTCTCTTCATCGAGAAGGAGATAGGCGTGCCGATTAAGCTCGTCTCCAACGGACCGAGAAGAGAAGAAATAATAGTCAGATAAAAAGGGTGATATAATGCAGGACGACCATGAAAAAGTGCTTGTGCTCGATTTCGGCGGTCAGTACAATCAGCTCATCGCGCGCCGCGTGCGTGAGCACAATGTCTATGCCGAGATAAAACCGTACAGCCGCATAACCGTCGAGGAGATAAAGTCGGCGGGCTATGTCGGAATAATATTTACAGGCGGACCGAACAGCGTCTATGACGCCGCTTCGCCCCACTTTTCGCCCGAGATACTCGACGCGGGCATCCCCGTGCTCGGCATCTGCTACGGCGCTCAGCTCATAGCATATATGGCGGGCGGCACGGTTAAGACGAGCGGCTCGAAGAGCGAATACGGCAAGATAGCCATGACCCGCAGCAAGGACAGCCGACTGCTCAAAAACATCCCCGAGGATACGAGCGTCTGCTGGATGAGCCATACCGACTATATAAGCGCTCTGCCCGAGGGCTATAGGGTGACAGCCGTCACGCGCGACTGCCCGTGCGCCGCGATGGAAAACGACGAAAAGAAAATCTACGCCGTTCAGTTCCATCCCGAGGTCATGCACACGCAGTACGGCGAGGAGATATTCAAAGCTTTTCTCTTTGATATCTGCTCCTGCAAGGGCGATTGGGTCATGTCTAGCTTCGTCGACGAGCAGGTAAAGAGCCTGCGTGAAAAGATAGGCGACAAGACGGTGCTCTGCGCCATGTCCGGCGGAGTGGACAGCTCCGTTGCGGCAGTGCTGCTGCACAGGGCGGTCGGCAAGCAGCTGACCTGCGTCTTCGTCGACCACGGTCTGCTCAGAAAGAACGAGGGCGACGAGGTTGAGCATATATTCCGCGAGCGCTTTGACATGAAGCTCGTCAGAGTCAACGCACAGGAGCGTTTCCTCACCAAGCTCGCAGGCGTGACCGAGCCCGAGAAGAAAAGAAAGATTATAGGCGAGGAGTTTATCCGCGTTTTCGAGGACGAGAGCAAGAAGCTCGGCAGGATGAATTTCTTCGTTCAGGGCACAATATATCCCGATGTTATCGAGAGCGGCGTGGGTGACGCGGCGGTCATCAAGAGCCACCACAATGTCGGCGGACTGCCCGACCACATCGATTTTGACGAGCTCATAGAGCCTCTGCGCGACCTGTTCAAGGACGAGGTGCGCAAGGTAGGACTCGAGCTCGGAATACCCGAGGACCTTGTATGGCGTCAGCCGTTCCCCGGCCCCGGACTTGCCGTGCGTATCCTCGGCGACATAACGGAGGAAAAGTTAAGCATCCTCAAGGATGCGGACGCCATCTTCCGCGAGGAGATTAAGCTCGCCGGCATCGACCGCGACATCAACCAGTATTTCGCGGTGCTCACCAACGTCCACAGCGTCGGCGTCATGGGCGACGCGAGAACTTACGACAGCCTTATCGCGCTTCGCGCGGTGACTACCGACGACTTTATGACGGCGGACTGGGCGCGAATCCCGTTCGAGGTGCTTGCAAAGGTCTCGAACCGAATCACCAACGAGGTCAAGGGAGTCAACCGCGTAGTCTATGATATTACAACAAAGCCCCCGGCAACGGTGGAATGGGAATAAATTCATAAGGAGAGAATTTCATGAGCAGCAATGTGCGTCCCGAGTCCATGGAAAGAATAACCACATCCGAGCTTGCAAATAAATTTATCGAAGAGCAGGTCGCAGCCGTGCGCGAGCAGGTAGGCGACAAAAAAGTTCTTTTAGCGCTGTCCGGCGGCGTCGACTCGTCCGTAGTTGCGGCACTGCTTATCCGCGCGATAGGCAAGCAATTAGTCTGCGTCCACGTCAACCACGGACTTATGCGCAAGGGAGAGAGCGAGCAGGTCATCGAGGTTTTCAGAAACCAAATGGACGCGAACCTTGTCTATATAGACGCTGCCGACCGTTTCCTTGATCTCCTTGCCGGAGTCAGCGACCCCGAGCAGAAGAGAAAGATAATCGGCGGCGAATTCATAAAAGTATTTGACGAGGAGGCCTCGAAGCTTGAGGGCATCGAGTTCCTCGCGCAGGGAACGATATATCCCGACATCCTCGAATCTCACGGCGTAAAGGCTCACCACAACGTCGGCGGCCTGCCGGAGGACATGAAGATGGAGCTTGTCGAGCCCGTAAAGCTGCTCTACAAGGACGAAGTCCGCGTTGTCGGCGAGGCGCTCGGCCTGCCGCACAGCATGGTCTACCGTCAGCCGTTCCCGGGCCCCGGACTCGGAGTGCGTTGCCTCGGCGCGATAACGAGAGACCGTCTGAACGCCCTGAGAGAGGCGGACGCCATACTCAGAGAGGAGTTCGACAAGAACGGGCTCGCGGGCAAGGTCTGGCAGTATTTTATCGCCGTGCCCGACTTCAAGAGCGTCGGCGTGCGCGACGGCAAGCGCTATGAGGGCTGGCCGGCAATCATCCGCGCGGTAAACACCACCGACGCCATGACCGCCACAATAGAGGAGATACCCTATCCCCTCCTGCACCATATCACCGACCGCATCACCCACGAGGTCGAAGGCATCAACCGTGTCGTAATGGACCTCACCCCCAAGCCGATCGGAACGATTGAGTGGGAATAAATATTTAGTGTTTTCTGAATCCTGAAAAGCGTTGGTAATACAGCGTTTTTCAGGATTTTTCTTTTTTAGCGGCTACAAATTGGCTACATTTGCAGCGATTTTTGTAGCCAGAGGCTCACGGCATAATGCCGTCAAGCTGTCTGGCTACCTCCACCTGCTTGTTGGGGTACAGGTGACTGTACGTGTCCATCGTTGTCTGCACCTTTTCATGTCCGAGCCGCTCCGCGATCAGCAGCGGTGAGAAGCCCATCTCCACCAGCAGGCTGGCGTGGCTGTGTCGAATGTCATGCACCCGTATCCGCTTCACGCCCGAAGCCTTGCAGCCATACTCCATTTCGTGATACAGAAAGCTCTTGGTATAGGGAAAGAGCCGGTCGTCCTTTTGCAGCCCGTAGCAATGGGACATATACTCCTGTAAACAGGTGCAAAGACCGTCGGGAATGGGGATGGTGCGGTTGCTCTTGGGCGTTTTCGGTGTGGTGATAATATCCTCTTTGCCGAGGCGCTGATAGCTCTTGTTCACCGTCAGGGTCTTCTTCTCGAAGTCGATGTCCGACGGTGTGAGTGCCAGCAGCTCTCCCTCCCGAATCCCCGTGTAGTACATGGTCATGAATACCGTGTAGCTGGCGGGACGGTCTTTCATGCTCTCGATAAATGTCTGGAACTCGTCCTTTGTCCAGAACAGCATTTCATCGGCTTTCTTCTTGCCCATGCTCCCCGCCTTGTGGCAGGGATTTTCTTTCAGCCCATAGTATTTGACTGCGTAGTTGAAAATCGCCGTGAGCTGGTTGTTGATGCACTTGAGATAGGTCTGGGCGTAAGGCTTGCCGTTTTCATCCCGGTAGCTGGTCAGGGAGTTCTGCCATTGGCGCACGTGAGTGGGCTTGATCTCGTTCAGCGGAATTTTCTTGAAGAAAGGCGTTACCTTCAGGTCGATCAGCCATTTCTTGCTGGCAACGGTTGAGGGCTTGAGGCGGTGCTCCATATCCTTGACATACAGAGAGATGAAGTCACCGAAGGTCATGCCGAGGCTGCCCGTGGATTGGCTGATAAAGTCACGTTCCCATTGCAGGGCTTCCTTCTTGGTGGCAAAGCCACGCTTCTTCTTGTGGATGGTCTTGCCTGTCCAGTCCGTCACGCGGATCTGGGACATCCAGCGACCGGTGTCGCCGTCTTTTGTTACTGACATTTTTACCTCCTTCCCTCAAGAATCAGGCTTTGATCAGGTTATTCACTCGTTACTCTCGCTTTTACCGTATTCCTTTTCCAGAAACTCCGTCCGCTTTGCGATTCGCTCATCGCGGTCAAGCTCCTCCGGCTCTGTGCATTTGACTGCGTTCGCGGCGTAATATGCCAAAGTCTGCTCCTTCCACCGCTTGTATGCCGCTTGCGTGGAGTTATAGGCGCGAAGCTCGCTGCGCTCGTCCTCCCACTGTTCAAGAAACAGGCACATATCCGCGTTGAACTCCGCCGTGCTCTTTCCATCAAAGGAAATCGAGCACTCCCATTGTTTGCTGCGGGGCGGCTTCTGCACATTGATCTTGAAGTCGATGCCCTCTACCGTTTCCAGCTTAAAGAGGAAGTCCATCACGTCGGCAAGCGTCCTGATCTGTGTCGTGCTGGATTCATACCCAAGAATATAGGTTGAGGTCGTGTCCAGCAGGTCTGCGATCTGATTGACAACGGCAATCGACACTTCAATCTCTCCGGTTTCGTACTTCTGTACGGTGCGGAGAGATTTTTTCAGCATTTGTGCCAGCTCGGTCTGGTTCAGCCCTTTGCGTTTTCGGAGCTGCTTGATTCTCTGCCCAATGGCGGGATAATCGAAATTGTCCATGTCTGATTCACCTCGTCCATATCATATCACAGAATAAAGCGAATTGCAAGTACATATTTTTATTTTCTAAAGGCTTGACAGATGCATCTTGTGTGCGTATAATAAAATATGTACTCAAGATGCGTATTACAAAGAATTTGAAGAAAGGAACGCGAATAGAAGATACGCAGACCGAGGCAGATCACTTTGAAACAGGAGGTACTATGAGAGCACAATTTATCACAGCGGCAGAGGTGGCGGAGATCATGGGCATCAGCCGCAGCAAGGCGTATCAGATTGTCCGGGAAATGAACAGAGAGCTGAAATCCCAGGGCTATCTGACCGTAGCCGGAAAATGCCCCGCCCAGTATTTCAAGCAGAAGTTCTACGGCTTCCAGATTCCCGGAGGTGAGCGCAATGACGGAAAATGAGAAAACGACCGCCCTCATCCCATCTGTTGGAGCAGATGGAGGGCAGCCGCCTCACAATTCAACCTACCAGAGCATACCACATGAAACCTGCGAAAGCAATCCCCCGGAGGAAAATATTGAGGAAATGCGTGAGAGAATCCGACGCATGAACGACCCGCATTATCTTCATACGGTTTCCATGACAGAGCTGTATCAGACCGCCTACAAGAGCAGACCGCCCGTCATAGACGGTCTGCTCTACTCCGGGGCATATATCCTCGCAGGAGCGCCCAAAATCGGAAAATCATTTCTGGTAGCGCAGCTTGCCTACCATGTCAGCACAGGGCAAAGGCTGTGGGGCTATGAAGTCCATCAGGGTACGGTTCTGTACCTTGCGCTGGAGGATGATTTCCAGAGAATCCAGAGCCGGATGTTTATGATGTACGGCGTGGCGGATACCGCCAGCCTGCATTTTGCAACGGCAGCAAACAAAATCGGAAACGGTCTTGACGAGCAGCTTGAGAATTTCATAAAGGAACACCCCGACACGAAGCTGGTTATCATTGACACCATGCAGAAGATTCGGGAAGCCGGAGGTGAGGCTTACAGCTACGCCAGCGACTATGAGATCATCGGCAAGCTCAAGCGCTTTGCGGACAGGCACAGCATTTGCATCGTTACCGTCCATCACACAAGAAAGCAGCCAGCCGGGGACAGCTTTGAAACGATCTCCGGCACAACAGGACTTCTCGGTTGTGCAGACGGAGCACTCCTGATGCAGAAGAAGAAACGGACAGCATTGGAGGCCACGGTCGATGCCGTGGGGCGAGATCAACAGGATCAGATTCTATATCTGAAAAAAGATGCCGACACGCAGATATGGAGCCTTGAACGGACAGAGAACGAGCCGTATCAGGAGCCGCCCGACCCGGTATTGGATACGGTTTCCCAGCTTGTTTCCTCCGAAAGCAGAGAATGGGCAGGCAGTCCGACCGAGCTTGCGGAAGCGGTGAATACAGGCATGGCGGCAAATGCCCTCACCAAATACCTGAACGTTAAATCCGGCAGGCTGCTGGACGAGTACCATGTGAGGTATGAGAACAGAGCAAAACACTCCGGGCGGCAGGTGAAGCTCACCTATATGGTAATCGACAATGTTGAGTACGAAGTAATCGAATGAGGACAGCGCGACGGCTGCGACGGTCGCGACGGTGGAAATGATGCCATCAAAGCAACCGTCGCAATCGTTGCGACCGTCGCGGATAGGAAAGGATAGGAAAATGAAAAGCGTACAAATCCCCTATGATCTGTTCATCGACCTCGCCATGTACCATCTGCGGGGCGAGGATGATTTTGAAGAAGAAATCCGGCAGGGCTTGGAGCAAAAGCTCGACGCCATGCTGAACCGGCAGCTCTATTCCCGGTACAAAACCGCTCCCAACGAAGAAGAACGGGAGCAGGCGCGGCAGGAGTATCTTGACCGGCGTGGAGTGCCGCAGAGCTACCGATGGACTACTCCTCCTTGGGAACTGTGACAGGAGCGTGCCACGCTCCTGTGGCTGGCAGACAAGGCAATGCATTGGCTGCTGTCCCCTCGCATCCCCGTCTCCATCGAAAAACCCGCAGATTTTGAGATGGATGGCGGAGAGGATTTTCAAAATTCTCTCTGCCTGTGGGCGGCAGCGTTGGAGCAAATTCGATTGCTGAAAGGCTGGCGGTCACGCCGTGGATTTTGCAAAGTGGGTACTACTTGCAAGCCACGGCAGAGGCTTCCGCAGAAGCCGCATTCCCCATTCCCCCTCGGAGAGCCCACGATACTTTGCAGCCGCAGGATGAAAGTATCATAGTGGGTTATTACACTTCCGCAGAAGTGCCTCCCCGAAAGCTACCCCGTCCTGCACAATCTGAAATCAGGAGGTAAACTGCCTATGGCAAGAGGCGACGGTATCCACCGTACCAGCGCAAGAAACGCAAGAATGAAAGATACAGACATCGACAACGCACAGGCGCACAATGAGCGCGAAAAATCGTCGTATGTCAATCAGGACATCGTTCCTGAACGGACGCCATACAACGTCCATTTCAAAACACCAACCGCCGGGTATAAGGAGATGTTCGAGCAGATGCGCTCCGACGGCGTGATCTCCACCCGCGGTCTGAAAGCGGATGCCGAGAAATTCGGAGAGCTGATCTTCGATGTCAACTCTGCCTACTTCTTCAACCACGGCGGCTATGAATTTGCAAAACAATTTTACGCCGATGCCTACAAAGCTGCAATCAAAATTGTCGGCGGTGAGCAATACGTCCTTTCGGCAGTCATGCACGCCGACGAGCGCAACCGCGCCATGTCCGACGCGCTGGGACAAGACGTGTACCACTATCATCTTCATGTGATCTATATCCCCGTCGTGGAGAAACCAATCCTGTGGTCGAAACGCTGCAAGGATAAATCTCTGGTGGGGACGGTCAAGGAGACGATTCAGCAGGTCAGCATGAGCAAGAAGTGGGCTTCCAAGCCTGCGCTGGACGAGAACGGTGAGCCGATTTTAAGTTCCAAGGGCAAACCCATTCTCAAGAAGTCCTACAGCGTTTTGCAGGATGATTTCTTCCGGTATATGCGTGACGCCGGGTACGACGATGTGGAGCGCGGTGAACGTGGCAGCTCGGAGGAACACTTGACTGTGACGCAGTTCAAGGTACAGCAGGAGCAGGCGCGGCTGGCAGAACTCACGGAGCAGAACCGCCAGCAGGAACAGCAGGCGGCGACGCTCGGCAGACAGATTGAGAAAATTCAGAATCAGCAGGTCAATGTGGCAGCTATCGAAAAGATTGAGGCGAAGTCCGTTCCCTTCTCAAGCAAGGTTGCCGTGGAGCGTGAGGTTTTTGAACGCCTGTCCACGCTTGCAAAGAAGTACATTACAGCCGAGAAAAAGGAATCCAAGCTGCAAAAAGCTCTGGACGCGGCAAACAGGCTGATTGCAAGGCTCAAGGAAGAGATTGCCGGTTTGAAGCAGGAGCTTTCTGAGTACAAATCCGTTCGCAGCAAACTCCGCACATCGGATCTGGAACGCGAAAACGCAGAGCTTCGCGGGAAAGTTCAACACTATGAAGACGTAATTCAGCGCAATAACCTCTGGCATTTCTTCCGTCCACGCAGAGAAAAAGCGGCAATGCGGGACGATGCCCGCTGATGTCGTGTTGAGCTGAGAAAAACGGATTTTATCGAATGGGAACGTCCAGATCGAGCAGCGTATTGTCCGGGCGCTCCCCATTCAAAAATCAGCCTGTTTTTCCGGGTGTAGAGCTGAGAAAAAAACTTGAAAATGCGCCCGTTTTCGTAGAACAGGCAGAAATGGAGGCAATATGAAAACTGGACTAACTAAACGGCAGAAAACGACCTGCATCTATTTTGACGAGGCCAGCAAAGCCGTCGAAATTCAGACGCATAATACCGCGCTCAAAAAGCGGCTGACACAATATGCGGCGGCATATCCCAATCTGTGCAGGCAGACCGACGATGACGAACAGGGCGGTCTGACCTTCGAGATCGACCGCAAGCGTTTTGCCGTCCGTCTGACCGCGCCGTATTCGGATACGCGCCGACAGGCAGCAAGTGAGCTTGCCAAGAGAAACGGACTGAAAGGACGAGTATAAGACCGCATTAGCCGCAGCCGTCCGCAGGAGTCTGGATGCTCCTGTGGGCGGCTTTTTCTTTGCAGAGAACATCTCACGTTCTGATGAGATTATCTTGCGAACATCGTCGTTTTGTGCTATAGTATAATCAGTCTAAATTTGGAACGGAGAATTGCAATGCCTATTTCCTACGATAAGCTTTGGAAGCTGTTGATCGATAAGAAAATGAACCGGACAGATTTGAAAGATGCATCCGGTATCAGCTTCAATGTGCTTGCCAAAATGGGAAAAAACGAATTTGTCTCTATGGAAAGCCTGCATAAGATTTGCTTGACGCTCAAATGTGATGTAGGAGACATCATGGAGTTCATTGATGAAGGAGATACAGAACAGTCATGATTTCAATCGAACTACGCAGGAGTGAAAAGAAAATGCAGCAACCGTTGACTTGTGTTGAAATATGCGCTGGCGCTGGTGGACAGGCTTTGGGGCTTGCAATGGCGGGTTTTGTCCATGTTGCGCTTGTCGAGTATGAAGAAGATTATTGCAAGGTATTAAAGCAGAATCGCCCGGAGTGGAACGTCATTTGCGCAGATGTTCACGATTTTGACGGACGCCCATACCACGGCGTCGATCTGCTGGCTGGCGGCGTTCCTTGCCCGCCTTTCTCCGTTGCAGGAAAGCAGCTCGGTCAGGAAGACGAAAGGGACCTTTTCCCGGAGGCCATTCGGCTTATCAAAGAAATTCAACCGCGTGCTGTCATGCTTGAAAATGTCCGTGGCTTTCTTGATCCGGGCTTTGATGAATACCGCGACCACATTTTTACGTCGATTCAAAAGCTCGGCTATGTAACCCATATCAAACTCTTGAACGCATCTGATTATGGTGTTCCGCAGCTACGTCCCAGAGTGGTTATCATCGGCATTCGGAAGGATCAGATTGGAGCATTTGCCTATCCTGATGAACAACCAGACAGCGCCCCCACTGTTGGTGATACGCTCCGTGATTTGATGGCACAGAACGGATGGGAAGGTGCGAAGCAGTGGGCATCTAATGCAAACCGGATCGCTCCGACCCTTGTAGGCGGCTCCAAAAAGCACGGTGGTCCTGACCTTGGTCCCACACGCGCCCGTAATGCATGGGCAGAGTTGGGCGTAGATGGTCGAGGAATTGCAAACGAAGCACCCGCCCCCGGATTTGAGGGTATGCCCCGCTTGACAAGCCGAATGATGGCACGGATTCAAGGTTTCCCCGACACGTGGACGTTTGGAAATCGGAAAACCGTAGCCTGTAGAATGATTGGAAATGCATTCCCGCCCCCGGTTGCCCGGGCAGTTGGAGGAAAAATAAAGGAGTGTTTGGAGCATGGATGCATTGATAGCAAACGCGAGATTCCACTTTCACAAGCAGTTGTTTGAAACCAACACACTGACGTTGACCACGGCAGGTGTCGCATCCAATGCAGACACCAGCAGCCGCGGCTCAAAGGCGATTGCGCGGAGGATCGTTGACATTCTTGTAGAGGAGCAGCATCATGCTGTCTCCACGGTTGACAAAATTTCCGGGCAGACTCTCGGAAAGCAATTTGAAACGCTGACAATGGAGTTCCTGCGTGAAACCTTCCCCTATTTGCAGAACCTCCGTCCCGGAAATTGGACAATTCTTCAGCTCGGCAATAACAACAAACTGAAAACGAGCGATTTTGCGCAGTACGAGCATCTTGCTTACTTAAATGCGCTTACGACACAGAACGCACAGTTGGCCGCTGCACTCGGGAATGATTACCTCGTTGCACCTGACGTTGTTGTTTACCGCGATCTCTATGAAGACAGCGAGATCAATGCCGCTCAGCCCATTGTTGATGACGAAATCTGCAAGATGGCTGATATTCGGAAGTCTAACGGCGGCAAGCCCATTCTTCATGCGAGTGTTTCTGCAAAGTACACGATGCGCAGCGACCGCGCACAGAACAGCCGCACAGAGGCATTGAACCTGATCCGCAACCGAAAGGGACATTTGCCGCACATCGTTGTTGTGACGGCTGAGCCTATGCCGAATCGCTTGGCATCTCTTGCGCTCGGCACTGGCGATATTGACTGCGTATATCACTTTGCACTCTATGAACTGATTCGAGCAGTTAAAGAGGCGGGTTCTGAGGATGCGGTAGAAACGCTGGAAACCTTGGTGCAGGGCAAGCGGCTGAAGGATATTTCCGATCTGCCGCTGGATTTGTCCGTGTAATGGCTGATTCCGTTTCCTCTTCCCGCCGTAGCGAGATTATGTCGCACATCAAAAGCAAAGATACCAGTATTGAACTTTTGGTGCGCCGCAAGCTATTTTCTATGGGATACCGCTACCGTGTGAATTACAAGGCGCTGCCCGGAAAACCGGATATTGTATTCACCAGAAAGAAAATTGCTATCTTCATTCATGGATGCTATTGGCACGGGCATGATTGCGGCAGTCATTATGCTCATGCCAGTCAATCCAATAAAGCATATTGGGGACCCAAGATAGAGCGAACAAAGCAACGAGATCAGGAGCATATTCAGGCACTTGAGACTGACGGCTGGAAAGTCATTGTGCTGTGGGAATGTCAGATTAGGCAAAGTTTTGATCAAACAGTGAAATTTATTGTAAAAGAGCTGAGTGAATAGAAATGTTACGCTGAGAAACAGATATACTTCAAAATTATTGCTATACGAAGCAGAATGCAAAGAAACTATAGGAGAGAAAAAACAAAAAAATGTACGACCTATCCTCAAAATTCAACACATTCTACAGTTCTAATGTTGTTTTACCTCAAGCTGTTCAAGATGAACTGTATAATAAGAAGAATCTAAATATTCAACGCCTTAAGGACGGATTAAAAGAATATAACGAGGAAAACGGCACTTCATATTCAGTGGTAGAGACTTGTGTTCAGGGAAGTGTAGCAATGTCTACAGTCGTTCAAAATGAAGACAGTGACTATGACATAGATGTTGCTGTCGTTTTTAGTAAAACCGCTCTTGGTGATAAGGGTGCTCAAGCTACCAGAAACATGGTGGCAAATGCTCTTCGGAAAAAAACAAAACAATTTAATGCAGAGCCAGAAGTTAAAACCAGTTGCGTTCGGATAAAATACGCGGATGGTTATCATATCGATTTTGCTGTTTATAGGCGGTATTATGATTCCGAGAATGATTGTTGGATTTATGAACACGCAGGGGCAGACTGGACAGAACGCGAACTTAAGGGCCTGACCGAATGGTTTAAAACACAGAACGATGCTTCCGACGGAAAACTTAGAAAAGTAGTCCGCCTCTCTAAAATGTTCTGTAAATCACGAGATACATGGAAGAATATGCCGAGTGGATTGCTTCAGACTGTCCTATGTGATGAAAAATTACAACATTCCTATGATCGTATCGACGAACTATTCTATTATACAATGAAAGAGATTGTAGACCGCCTTGAATCAGATACATCTGTTGTTGCTCCCGTAGATAACAGTAGAGTTTTAACATCAAGGCAAAGCGACACGCAGAAAATGACTAACTGGAGAAACCGGCTTAAAAGCAAACTGGAAGATCTGGATGTTTTGTTTAAGGATGACTGCACAAAGCAAGATGCACTTCAAGCATGGTACGGTTTTTTTAACCATGATTTTTGGAATGAGCAGGCAGCTGAGCTGTCTGATTATTGTCAATCGTCAACGCCGATTTTTAAGTCGGTGTGTTCCTTTACCGACACAGAGCAATTTATTGAGGACTTGTACCCAGTCAATCTTTGCTACAGCTGTAGAATGTCTTGCCACGTTAGTGGAAACGGTTGGAGACCTAAGCCATTGTCTGAGCTTCTAACAATGCTAAGGCATTACCTACCGCACAATTTTGAAATTCGTTGTACGATGGAATACACAAATTGTCCGCAGCCATACAGTATTTTGTGGAAAGTAAAAAACGTGGGCCCCGAAGCTGAAAGACGGAATCAGCTCAGAGGGCAAATTGCTGAAAAGGGGAAGGACATAGTTGAACACAGCAGATTTTTCGGTAACCATTATATAGAATGTTTTATTATTAAGAACGGAATATGTGTTGCAAAAACGAGGGTTGATATTCCGATTGGTAGGTGATCACTTCATGAAAATTGGAAAGTTCATTGGACTTGTTTTTGTATCTGCTGTTTCTATCACGATTATGTTTCTTTTTGAAATAAAGGATTGGCCGGTTGGAAGTAGCCTCTCAGGCATTGTACTCGGTTTCTCTCTTCCGGGACTCTGCCACTCGATTCAAGATCTTCTGGACACGACAAATTGGAAAGAGTCTCAGAGAAAATTGAAACGAGGTGGTTTTATCACTGATGACACCATCATCCGTATTTCATTCGCCTACCTCTATCGAATCAAGATAAGCGGTAAATATCTCTTAGTTAAAAATGAACGTGGAACCGGGAAGTATCAGCCGGTGGGCGGCGTTTATAAACTAAAAGGAAATGAAAAAACTGAACTAAAAAATCGTTTCATTATAAAAGATGACAATAAGGTGCCGATTGACGAGTCCTCTCGTGATGATTATCGGCTTCGAATGGAGAACCAATACCTACGAAGATTTGTTAAACGGTTCAACAAGAAAGCGGAACGAGAACGGGTTGATGACTTAAGTCGAGAGTTCGAGGAAGAACTCATAAAAACAGGTATTGTCGACTGGAAACAGATTACATACCGCTTTTGCGGTAGACATATGACAGAACTGAAATTCGGAGAGCACTTTCAAATTCATGAACTTCTTCTTGCTGATGTGGTTGAATTGATTCCAACTCCTAAGCAAGAGCAGGATTTACAGCGATTGATGACACAACCGTCCGAGATGTATCGTTTTGTCACGGCTGAGGAAATCATTTCGCTCGGAATTAATACGGCAACTGGCAATCTTGAGGAATCTATCGGTGACCATACTAAGAAAATTATTCAGGAAAACGAGGGGCAACTGATGAAAATTCCCGGTGTTGGTAAAGAGTATACCGTACAACTCAATAATTGATTGGAAGTGTCTTGCGTCTATTATAGCTCAATCATGGCAACACCATGGCAACAAAAAAACGGATAGCCGATATGCATCCGATAATTCAAATAATAAAGATAGTCCCTGCCAAATCACCTAATCAAACTTGTTTAAGATGATTTTGTAGAGGGCGAGTGGGAATAATTGCAGAAGCCAGAAAAGTCTTGCAATACAAGGCTTTTGCGGATTTCGATGCTATCAAAATCGCCTTTTGACGCGAATTTGACGCAACTTATTTTCAGAGAAAACAAGAAATGCTCTGACGAAACCAATCGTCAGAGCATTTCCTTTATTCTTCATCATCCTCGGTGTCTGAGTAATGAATCGGATTGTTGCGGCGGTCCAATCCGAAGTTGCCAAGCGAGCAGTTATAGCAGTAACGCTCATCTTGTGGTAACTTCCACACACAATATTTTTCATCTTCAAATCTGTACATCATTTATTGACCTCCAATCAAGATATTCCCATGTGAGCTATCAACTCGACAAGGTAAATTATATTTTTCAAAATGTCATCATCCTGTTCAATCCGCTGTATTCGCTTTAGTTCCTCGGTCAGTTCTGTAAGATATTGACTGAGGATTTTTTGCACTCTGCAATTCGGATGAACAATGACTTCTTCTTTGAGCAGTTGCTTCAAAATGTAATCCTGCTTCGTAAGTCCAGAAGTTTTTGCCACCATGTTAAGGCGGTACGCTTCTTCTGGTGAAACTCTGAAAGCAACCGTAACACTGCGCCATCTGTTCTTTTTATCAAGATTCTTCGCTGACATTATCTATGTCCTCCATGATTTTATTGAGCCGTTCTGCAACGGCAATCAAATCTTTCTCGTACGATTTGTTGAGAACGACCTCATCCTTCCCATGCTTTTGCACGCCGGTTTTCAGGTTGTCGCACTGAATGATCCGGGTGACACCGCCGAAGTATTTGTAGGCATTCACATGGGCAGCGGTCCATGACTCCTGGTTCATGGAGAAAAAGGCTTCTACATAGCTGTAGCCGCTGTACGGCAGGGTTGCCACGAACACATAGGCCGGAATCATTTCACCGGTGTCTGTGTCAATAACAGCGGCAGTACCGCCGGCCCAGTCCACCTGCATAACCTCACCGGGTTTGTGGTTCAGGTGCATGGTAGCGTTGACCTTTGCCAGATAGTCGGCATAGTACTTGTTGAACTGGGTTGATTGGTATGGAATCTCGCCCGCCGCCCGGCACTGGTCGCAGTATTCCAGCCACAGCAGGTTCAGCGTAACACCGCTGCGCTGGAGCTCCTTGTGGACAGAGGCGTAGTCCGGCATCTTGTAGACAGGCTTTGAGGTGCTGGACGGAAACAGACGCTCTGAGAGCTGCTTACAAAATCGTTTCGGTCCCGGTTTCAGGGAGCAAGTAGAAATGATTTCCCCAAGCCTGCAACAGTATAAATAGCAAAAGCCCGCGGCGATTTGCCGCGGGCTTCTTATTTTCAGTTCACTGCTTCTCTTCCTCTGCGATCGCTTCCACCGCAATATGCAGCGCTTTGACCGTCATTTCCAAACCCATGCTCGGCGCGTTGCCGTCCTTGGTCTGCTCGGGCAGGTAAGGGACGTGGACAAAGCCGCAGCGCGGGGCTGGATTGCTCCGCTCGCTCTCGTGCAGGGCGCAGTAAAGGAGATTGTTGCACACGAATGTGCCCGCGGAGTACGAGAGCTGAGCGGGAATCCCCTGCTCACGCATGGCGTCGACGATCTCTCGCGTCGGGATCGTCGCAAAATAGGCGTCCGGACCTCCGGCCACGACCGGCTCGTCCGTCGGCTGCTTACCCGCGTTGTCGGCGATACGCGCGTCGCGCAGGTTGATGGCCACGCGCTCGACGCGTATGCAATTTGCGCCGCCGTACTGGCCGACGCAGAGCACCGCGTCGGGACGCAGCTCCGTCAAAAGCTTGTGCAGCGCAGCACCGGAGGCGTCAAACTCCGTCGGAATTTCATGCTTGATGAGCTCTGCTCCCCCGATGCGGTTGGGAAGCCGGCGTGCCGCCTCCCACGAGGGGTTGATCTGCTCCCCGCCGAACGGCGTGAAGCCTGTGACAAGTATCTTCATTTGACAGTTTCCTCCCCGATCATCAGGCGGATGATCTCGTTGTCGGTCTCGCGCATGCCGTCGCGCGCGATGCTGCTGACGGCGCGGATGGTGTTCTCCACGCCCTTGACGACGATGCCGTCGCCGCCGTAGAACTGGCTGTCGTGCCGGTACATCTGCATGCCGAGCAGCCCCGCCTCGACCGCCGAGGCGATCTTCGCCGCGCAGCTCGCCTTCGCCCCGTCACAGAGCATGCCGGAGTTGATGGCGAGCGCGTTGACGACCGTGTGGGCGATCTCATCATAGCGCCCGCCGTACAGATAGCAGATGCCGGCCCCGGCCCCTGCGCCCGCGCTGGTCGCACCGCAGTAGGCGGAAAGGCTGCCGATGCCCGTTTTCAGATGGATGGTAACAAGATTCGACACGACGAGCGCGCGGTAGAGCTGCTCCTCGCTCGCTTTCAGCTCGCGCGCGTAGACAATGACGGGCAGCGAAGCCGTCATGCCCTGATTGCCGCTGCCAGAGTTGATGACGACAGGCTTTTCGCAGCCGTTCATGCGCGCGTCCGAGCCCGCGGCAGCCCAGGCCTTGGCGCGGTTCTGCACGCTGTCGCCATAGGAATCGAGCAAGATTTTTCCGATGGCCGCGCCGTACTGCCCTGTCAATCCTGCCTCAGCGATGGCCGTGTTATATTCGATCTGGCGCGCGATGGGCGCGCGGACATCGTTTAAGTCGACTTCGTCGGCAAAGACGATGATGTCCTCGACCGTCAGGCTCCTGCGGCTCTCGGGCGGCTGGGCCGCCTCCTCGGAAAAGGGCTTGTTGAGCAGCACTTCGCCGTTTTTCTCGATGCGCACGACGTTTGTGTGGCTGCCGACGATCTGGACGAAGGCCGTGTCCCCGCCTGCGAAAACACGCACCTGAATGTCGAATGGGCAGCGCAGCGGCGATTTGCTCACCGTGATCTCCGCCGCGGAAAGGTACTCGTCCAGCAGCGGCAGCTGGTCCTCCGTCACATTCGCCAGCACCTCTAACTGCGCGTCGGCGTCGCCGACGCGTACACCCGCCGCGACCGCGACGGGAAGGCCCTTTCGCCCGCCGGTGTGCGGCACGATGACGCTCTTGACGTTTTTGATGATATTGCCGCTCACGGTCAGCTCGATGCGCTCGGGAAGTGTCCCGAGCGTTTGGCGCGCAAGCGCACCCGCGTAGGCGACGGCGATGGGCTCAGTGCAGCCCATCGCGGGTACAAGCTCCTCATGCAAAATCTGAACGTAGGTCTCATACAGCGCAGTATTCATTTTTGCTCTCCCATCTCTCATTGCGGGCGTGCGGTCTCTCCTCCGCTCGTTACCCGCTTCTCTCCGCCCATTGTATCGGAAATGCGGTTACAATGCAATGGACTTTCCACGTTTCACGCACAAAAAGGCGATATCCGGTCGGATACCGCCTTTTTGATGCTATTCCGCTCTTACAAACCGTAAATTTCGCCGTACTTTTCCTCAAGGTACTGCGTGTAGACCGTCGGGTCGAACTTTTCGCCAAGCGCCTGCTCCAAGAGCGCGCCGGGCTTTTTGAGGCAGCCGTACTGCCAGATATGCTCGCGGTTCCACGCATTGATGGGCGCAAAATTGCCGGTCTTGAGGCACTCGTCCACATCGACCGTCTCTTTCATCTTGCGAAGCAGCTGTGCGCCGTAGGCGCTGCCGAGCGCGTAGGACGGGAAGTAGCCGATGCTGCCGCCCGACCAATGGCTGTCCTGCAAAACGCCGTGCTTGTCGTCCGGCACGTCGACGCCGAGGTATTCCTTGTAAAGGCGGTTCCACTCGCCCGGCAGGTCGTGTACCTTGAGCTCGCCGTGCATCACGCGCTTTTCGAGCTCGTAGCGCACCATGACGTGCAGGCTGTAGGTGACCTCGTCGGCCTCGGTGCGGATGAGGGACGGCTCCGCCTTATTGATGGCGCGGTAGAATTCCTCCGCCGTGGGGCCGCTCAGCTCGGGGAACAACTCGCAGAGCTTCGGGAACACGAAGCCCGTGAAGGCGCGCGAGCGGCCGAGCAGATTTTCATAGAAACGGCTCTGGCTCTCGTGGATGCCCATGGAGACACCGCCGTCGAGCACCGTATAGGCGAGATCATCCGCGCTGCCGGTGTCATAGAGCGCGTGGCCGCCCTCGTGGATAACGGAGAACATCGAGGAGGCAAAATTCTCCTCCAAATAGTGCGTCGTGATGCGCTCGTCAAAGTGCGAGCCGAGCGACGTCGTAAACGGATGCTCGGTCGTGGACAGGCCGACATGGTCCAAATCGAGGCCCATCGTGCGCATCAGGTAGTCGGAAAGCTGCGCCTGCTTCTCCTCGGGAAAATGGCCGTGCAGCATCGCATCGTCGACCTGCGGCTTTTCTTTGATTTTTTTCAGGAGCGGCACGATGTGCTCGCGCAGCGTGGCGAAGAATTCGTCGCACTGCGCCATCGTCAGCCCGTCCTCATACTCGCTGAGCCAGTAGTCGTAGGGGTCCTTCTCCGGCGCGCAGTAGTGTGCAAAGCGGATGTTCGTCTCGAAGATCTTTTCAAGCACCGGCTCGAAGAGAGCAAAGTCGCTCGTCTCCTTCGCGCGGTGCCAGACGTCGTCGGCCTCGACAAGCAGCTGCTGGTAGGCGACGTACTCGTCCATCGGGATCTTCTGCATATTGCGGATGTCCTTGATGAGCAAAAACACCATGCGCTGCTGCTTTTCGTTGAGTTCGGACTTGTGCGCGTCGAGGAATTCGAGCAGCGCGACGGTCTCCCCGCCAGTCGTAAGCTTGTAGTGCTCCTCGCTCAAAATACTCATGGTCTGGCCGCGGTTCGCCGCCGTGCCCTTGGGCGCGGTGGTCGCGCCGTCGTAAAAGAGCAGGCCCATCGCGTGGCCGTAGGCCGCGAGCTTGGCCTGCAAAGCCATCAGGGACTTGATCGCTTCATCGAGAGTCATGATGATCTCCTCACTTTCTCTTTTTCTGTGAAAATATCATAGCACGAAAGGGGCTTGCTGCGCAAGGGGGACGCTGAGGTTCTCCCCCTGTGGCCGCGCAGAAGAGGGGGCATTCTCTCGCGTGAGAGAATGGCCCCCTTGAACCCCCAAGAGAACGCAAGGGGCTCTGCCCCTT